>ERZ1026856.941-NODE-941-length-15844-cov-8.582114_pt1 | contig 15844 bp, 14 predicted proteins | sample MGYA00380158_ERZ1026856 | MGnify/ENA primary metagenome ERZ1026856 (study PRJEB33269, sample SAMEA4719794) | human gut metagenome | biome: human-associated habitat; feature: organic feature; material: feces | place: Cameroon | collected 2013-10 ...
ACGGCTTCATTCAGGAAGGAGAAGCCGCAAAAGAAAGCTTCATCCCGGAATTTGATTGTGAGGGGGTATAGATATTGGATTTATTATCGTGGCTTCTCATGTCGTGATTGGCATAATGCCGGACCTGTGCACTGGCCATAAACTAATAATCTAAAATATAAACTTCCGCCTTCACAAAACTCCATGATCTGTGCTTTCATCATTAAGGCATGAACTCACAAGCTACCGCATAAATTCATTAATCACATGCAGTACCCCATCCTCATCATTCGATTTCGTAATATAATCTGCCGTCTCCCGTACCGCAGGCTGAGCATTTGCCATAGCCACGCCAAGACCGGCAGTTTCGATCATCGTCAGATCATTATATCCGTCACCGCAACAGATCATCTGTTCAGTGGTCAGTCCGATACTCGTTAATAACTTAAGCAGGGAATGCGCCTTGTCGATTCCGGCTGGCATAACTTCTACGAAGAAAGGGTCGGAACAGTAGACCGAAAGATAAGAATGAAACTGTTTACTTAGTTCTTTGCGTATCTGATCTAATACAGCCGGATCTCCGGTTACAAGAAATTTATTCGGATCATCCGGAACGCAGTCCAGAAAGTTCTCACTTGCGTCAATGACAGGCATCTGATTGATGCGGGATTCGAGTTCTGTATATTGGTTGGATTTAATACCGGATAAGATATGTTCCGGGGTATAAGTCAGGACATCAATCCCCTGGTTGGCGTATTTTCGGACCGTTTCGTAGATCCCCTGAATACAATCAGCAGGAAGAATCTTGTTGTAGATTGCCTGCTTTGTCCGGCAGTCTGTAATGCGGCCACCGTTAAAAGAAAGGATATAACTTCCGTAATCTTCCAGATGAAGCTGTTCGGCCAGCGGCATAACGCCCTGTGTCGGGCGGCCGCTGGCGAGTACAACTTTTTTTCCGGCCTCCTGGATCTCGATCAGAGCTTCCAGGGTCGGCTGTGTAATTTCTTTTTTGGAGTTGGTAAGAGTTCCGTCCAGGTCAAGGGCGAGAATCTGATAATCCATAAATATGTTCTCCTTAAATCTATAATTCTTCCAGAGCGTGAACAATCTGTGGGAAATTCATTCCGTGAGAAGCTTTTACCAGAACATTGTCTCCATCTTTGATGATGTCAGGTATAGCCTGGATAAAGCTTTCATTATCTGCAAACCAGAGTGCCTCTGTATTCGCACCTTTGGACGCTTCTTCTACCAGAGAGCGTGTCAGATCACCGATTCCACAGACAAGGTCTACATTCTGTTCGGCTGCGTATGTACCGACTTCTGCATGAAGTGCCTCTGCAGTGTCACCGAGTTCTCCCATATTACCAAGAACTGCAACCTTACGTCCGATTGCCATGTTAAGGACATCAATGGAAGCCTTCATGGAGATTGGGTTGGCATTGTAACAGTCATCTAAGATGATCATATGATCGGTCTCGATGATGTGGTTACGTCCAGGGATGGAAGGCAGGGATTCGATGCCGGCCTTGATCTCATCAGCAGTCAGTCCCAGTGTGTATCCGACAGCAGCACCTGCAACAGCATTGCTTACCATGTGGATACCCGGTACAGGAACCAGACAGTTGAAAGAAGAGCCATCTTTTAATGTGATGGTGCAGGAAGTTCCGCGAAGTCCCTGTGGCTCGATATTGTCAGCACGAAATGCACAGTTGTCTCCCATTCCGAAGAAGACAGGAGTCACACCTTTGACAGGACTCATTTTGGACAGCAGGTCATCGTCACCATTCAGAATAATGGAACCACCGTTCTTCATATCCTGGATCATCTGCGATTTTTCCTGAAGGATTCCCTCTCTTGTCTTGAAGAATTCCAGATGTGCGATACCGATATTGGTGATCACACAGATGTCAGGACTGGCTACAGAAGAGAGACGGCGCATCTCACCGAAATGATTGACACCCATCTCAAGGACCGCAACTTCTGTGTCCTCCGGCATATCGAAGATGGTGATCGGAAGTCCCCATTCGTTATTGAAGTTGCCAAGTGTTTTGTGTACGTGATATTTCTGAGCCAGAACGGATGCGATCATCTCTTTGGTGCTGGTCTTTCCAACACTTCCGGTAATTCCGACAACCTTCATGTCGAAAGAATCACGGTAAAGCTTGGCAATGTCGAGCAGTGCCTGGCCTGTGGATTCTACCAGGATATAAGTGAAATCCGTCTCACCGAGATCTTCGTGTGATACGACACACATGGCACCGGCTTTTACAGTATCCGGGATGAATTTGTGTGCATTGACACGTTCTCCGTCAATGGCAACAAATAAGTAACCAGGCTGCACCTTCCGGCTGTCGATCACGACGCCGGATACTTCCTGGCTGAGGATACTTTCATCACCATGGAAGGTACCTCTGCAGGCCTTGGTTATATTTTCAATTGAAAGATTTTTCATGGATCTTCATCCTCCTTAATAGCGGGCTTTTATAGATTCCTGAATGATAGCCTCGCAAAGTTCACTGTATTCATATCCGGCAGCCTTGGCAGCTTTCGGAAGAAGGCTTGCTGCTGTCATTCCAGGAAGGGCGTTCATTTCCAGACAGTAGAATTCACCGTCTGCATCGGATACGATAAAGTCGGCACGGGAATATACATCCATGCGAAGTGCTTCAAATGCACGTTCTCCGGCACGCTGGATCAATTCTTGCGTCTCTTCATCGAGAGATACAGGAGGACAGATCTCGGAAGCGCCGCCTGCCTGATATTTGTTCGCATAGTCAAAGAGTCCGTCCTTTGGAACGATCTCAACAAGCGGAAGAGCTTTTCCGGCAAGGATACCGCAGGCGAATTCACGGCCCTTGATAAATGGTTCGATGACAACTTCGTCTGTGTTGTCAACATCGAAGGATTTGTGGATCGCATCGTAATATTCTTCTTCTGTGTGGCAGATGTATACACCGATACTAGATCCGTTAGAGCATGGTTTTACAACCAGTGGAAGATAGTAACCAAGCTCGTCCAGAGGGGTATCTTTTGTCTTAGATGTCAGGGAAGTTCCTCTTGGAGTCGGAACACCACTGGTCTTGAAGATCTGTTTTGTAACCAGTTTGTTCATGGACAGTGTACATCCAAGAGAGTTTGGTCCTGTATATTTGATTCCCAGGTTGTCGAATGTTGCCTGGAGTTTTCCGTTTTCACCGATGGAACCGTGAAGTGCCATGAATGTGATATCAGCCATCTGGCAGAGTTCAATGACATTTGGTCCGATCTCGGAAGGTGACTGGTCCGGACGTGACTTGCGCAGTGCATCAAGATCCGGTACAGAAGTAGAGATTCCTTTGGAAATCTCAAGTCCGCCGTCCGGGCGGTCGAATACTTCTTTTAATTTATCAGAATCGCATGGAAGGCCGAAGAACACATCCAGAAGGAATGCCTGATGTCCCATTTCACGGAGAGTTTTACAGATTCCGGCTCCTGAAAGTAAGGATACATCTCTTTCCGGACTGAGTCCGCCTGCTAATACTATAATTTTCATGATCGATAAGTCCTCCTTTAATCTGTCATAGTCATCTGATCAAGTAATGATTGTTTTACAGCGTAGAGTTTCTGGGAAAGATCCACGTAAACTCTGTGCGGGTAGAAGAGACGCTTGGTCTCGTCCCATAACGTATCTTTCTCCTCACGGCAGTATGCTGCGATCTCCTTTAATGTAGGAGATTTGTAGAGGCACTCGCCGTTCTTGAAGATTGGTAAGAGAATTTCACGTACGGTGTAAGTACCACCGGCAAGCTTGGTCTTCTTCCAGGTATCCATAGGATCGAAAAGAAGCAGATCCTGTTTTGGATCAATGACTTCATCGGCAAAGCAGATGAGATCAGCTTTGACCTTTCCGCTTGCTTTTTCGTAGATACGGTAGATTGTCTTATTGCCAGGGTTGGTGATCTTCTCAGTATTTTCAGATATTTTTATCTTAGGAACAAATTCGCCTTCTTCATTCTGGATGGCTGCAAGCTTGTACACACCTCCGAATGAAGGACAGTCCTTAGAAGTGATCAGATTGGTACCGACACCCCAGGAATCAATGGCTGCCCCCTGCATCTTAAGATCGTGGAGAAGGAACTCGTCCAGATCGTTAGAAGCACAGATGGTAGCTTCCGGGAATCCGGCTTCGTCTAACATCTTTCTGGCTTCTTTTGATAAATATGCAAGGTCACCGCTGTCCAGGCGGATTCCGTATTTGATCAGAGGTTTTCCGGCGTCTTTAAATTCCTGGAATACGCGGATGGCATTCGGAACACCGGATTTTAAAGTATCGTAAGTGTCAACTAAGAGTGTACAATTGTCCGGATACATCTCTGCATAAGTTTTGAATGCGGTGTACTCATCCGGGAAACTCATGATCCAGCTGTGCGCGTGGGTTCCCATAACAGGAACGTCGAACATCTGTCCGGCAAGTACATTGGAAGTACCGACACATCCGCCGATCATCGCTGCTCTTGCACCGTATAATCCTGCATCCGGTCCCTGGGCACGGCGAAGGCCGAATTCCATGATACCGTCGCCATTGGCTGCGAATACGATACGGGAAGTCTTGGTTGCGATTAGAGACTGATGATTGATGATATTCAGGATCGCCGTCTCAACAAGCTGTGCTTCCATGATCGGAGCAACCACTTTCAGAAGAGGTTCCTTCGGAAATACGACTGTTCCCTCCGGGATGGCATAGATGTCACCGCTGAAGTGGAAGCCGCTCAGATAATGAAGGAAATCTTCTTTGAAGATTCCAAGACCTCTTAAATAGTCTACATCATCATAAGTAAAATGTAGATTCTTTATATAATCGATTACCTGATCAAGACCTGCACATACAGAATATCCGTTGTTACAAGGGTTTTGGCGGAAAAATACATCGAAGATGACCTTTTCGTTCTGCCCTTTTTCATAATATCCTTGCATCATAGTAAGTTCGTACAGATCTGTCAGCAAGGTAAGATTTCGTTTGCTCATTTTCAAACTCCTTTTTACTGCTGTTTGCAGTACATTTCTTTTTTTAGTTATACCGTTTTATTATAGCACTTAAGGGAATAAATGTAAAAGAAAAAAACCAGGCACTATACAAGTGCCTGATTCTTATGAATGGTTTCACTGATGATATTACTGCAATATTCTCCGATACGCTTTTTCTCGTCTTTATCCAGTTCTTTCGGATAGATCGGTTTGCCATATTCTAAGATGACATGAGTCTTTTTGATGAACGGGAAATGTCCTTCGAAAATATCACAGGTGTTATTAAGACTCATCGGTATGATCGGACAGCCGGCCTTTTCTGCAATCTTAAAGGAACCGTTATGGAACGGAAGTAAGGATAATTCTTCCCCTTTATTCCGGGTGCCTTCCGGGAAGATGCAGATGGAAATACCGTGTTTTACATAATCGATTGCCTGCAGGATGGTCTTCAGTCCTTCTTTTGGATTCTCCCTGTCAAGGAAGAGGCAATAGAGGCGTTTCATCCATGTGCGAAGAAGCGGGATAGAAAGCATCTCCTTTTTGGCAATATAACCGGTCAGATTCTTACATCTGGCGTAAGTGATAACGATGTCAAAGAAGCTTCTGTGATTTCCGATATAAAGAACCGGTCCTTCCGGGATATTCTCTTCTCCGATCACGGTAAGTTCGATACCGGCAAGCTTAATGATCATCTTAAATGCCCACTGAACCAGCCGCAGACTGGAATAATCCATAGTTTTTTTGCTGACTTTGCCGATCAGCCATTCAATTCCAAGAACCGGAATACCGATGATCAGAAATAGAACTACGAATAAGGCGACAAAAATAAGTCTTATCATAATTAATCTCCTTTATTTTCATTTTGCTACCAAAGTATGCAAGAGAAACTGCCAGTTGTCAAAGATTCTGTAATGGCTGCCAGGTTCTCTGTGTATTTTCTATGATAGCATAAATCCGGCATTTTTTACACCCATAGTGTGTAAGATAGTAAAGAGAAAATAGAAGTGTCAGAAAGAAGGGCAGCATGAAAAAAAGAAGATGGACCGCGGCAGCCGTCGCAGTGATGTTGCTGTTTACCGGCTGTAGTTTTGGCACGTTAAAAGAACAGAAAACAGGAGAGATAGAATATGAGATCGTAAAGAAAGAAGAAATCCCCGAAAAATTAAAAGAAGAGATTGCAGAAGCCGAAAAGTCGGAGATGTGGATCAGTTATGCCGATACGGGAAATGAAGGCAGATACCTTTATATAGTAAGAGGATACGGACGGCAGGAAACGACCGGATACAGCATCGAAGTGAATGAGTGTTATGAGACGGAACATACAGTAGTTATACGTACAACACTTCTCGGACCACAGAAGAAAGAAAAGACGCATAAGAAAAAGACATATCCATATATTGTCATAAAGATACCTTATACGGATAAACAGATCATATATGAATAAGAGGAGGCAGGAAGTGTCAATGGAGTATTTAAAAAAAGAGATCCGTACTTTTCAGAACGGAAAGACGGTAAATGACCAGTTCTATATTGATGATGATTATAATGTTCCGGATGCAAAGAAGGATGTAGGCAGGATTATAATAAGTGACGGGACATTACAGGTAGAAGAGATGAAACAGATAGAAAATTATCTGAAAGTGACAGGCAAACTGGAATTCAGAGTTTTGTATACTGCAGATGAAACGATACCGGAGCCTGCAAGCCTGGAAGGAAGGATCCCATTTGAAGAAATGATCTATCTTGAGCAGGAGCCGGATGGAAATCTGGTACTAAAGACAGCAGATGTTGATCTTACGGTAACAGTAATCCATTCAAGGAAACTGAATATCAAGACACTTGCAGAGATTACGATCGGAATGGAAAAATGTGTGGGAGAAGAGCTCACAACAGATATAGAAGGAGAAAATCCTGTATTTAAAAAGACAAAAGAAGAAGAACTTCTGAAGGTATTTGCAACAGGAAAGGATACGTACCGGATTAAAGAAGAGGTGTCTCTTAGCGGGACAAAAGAGAATATCGGTACGATTCTTTGGACGGATGTGACAGGCGGAAAAGCAGATACACAGATTGGAACGGATGAACTCCTGATACAAGGAGAACTGAATATATTCTGCCTTTATGAAAGTGTGGAAGAAAAGACAGACTGGATAAACAGGACGGTTCCATATGAGGGAAGGATAGAATGTATGGGGACTGTGCCGGGAATGTATCATCAGGCCAGTCTGAATCTTACAGATGTGAATGTTGAAGCCCGCATGGATGAAAACGGGGAAATGCGTATTCTTGGTATAGAGGCGACACTGGAAGTACGTCTTGTTGTATATGAAGAAGAAAAAATCCAGATTCTTGAAGATATGTATATGCTGGATCATGTCTGCGTTCCGGATATAAAAGAAAAGAAGTGCTTCCGCTTAAAGCTTCAGAACCATTCAAAATGCAGGATCGCCGAAGAACTGACACTTCCGGAACTAAAAGACAATATTCTTCAGATCTGTTACTGTAAAGGAAAGATACAGCCGGAATCTACGAAAGCAGAAGAAGATGGAATCCATATCGAAGGTGTTCTTCATCTGATGTTTTTGTATGTCAGGGAAGATGATCAGATGCCGTTTGGTGTATGGCAGGGAATGGTGCCGTTTACATATCTTTTAGAGAATGGGGGCGGAGAACCTGAAGCAGAAGAACTGGACTGGACAGTTGAGCAGCTTTCCGTAGGACTTATGGGAAACGGAGAGGTGGAAGTAAAGGCTGTGCTGGCATTCAACTGCTTCCAGAAAGAGCCTGTTATGGTGCAAAATATTGAATCCGCAAAGTTCACCCCGATGAGTACCGAGGAGCTGGAAAACAGACCCGGCATTGTGGGATATTTTGTGAAAAACGGGGATACATTGTGGAATCTGGCGAAAAAATATAATACGACTGTGGAAAATATAAAAGAAGTGAATCATATGGAAAAAGAAGATGTAAATAAAGGCGATAAAATATTGATTTTTAAGCAAAATTTGAGTATACTATAAGCACATTGTATACAAAATGTAAGGAGACAAATAGAATGGATAAAATGGAATTGAAGGCACTTGGAAAGATCAATCTGGGTCTGGATGTTCTGGGGCGGAGAGAGAACGGATATCACGATGTACGTATGGTGATGCAGACAGTGTACCTGTACGACCAGATCCGGATAGAAAAGACGAAAAAGCCGGGAATAGAGTTGTCGACGAATCTTTTTTATCTGCCGGTGAATGAGAATAACCTGGCATATCAGGCAGCAGACCTTCTGATGAAAGAGTTCGACGTAAAAGAGGGTGTAAAGATCACCCTTGATAAACACATACCGGTGGCAGCAGGAATGGCAGGAGGAAGCTCGAATGCAGCGGCAGTTCTGTTCGGGATTAACCGTATGTTTTCACTTGGTCTTTCACAGAAAGAACTGATGGAAAGAGGAGTGACATTGGGAGCGGATGTTCCGTACTGCGTTATGCGGGGAACCGTTCTTGCGGAAGGAATCGGAGAGATACTGACACCACTTCCGGCCTGCCCGAAATGTCATGTGCTGATCGCAAAACCGCCGATCAGTGTATCGACGAAGCTGGTCTATGAAAAACTGGATTCGCATGAGATAGAGGATCATCCGGATATTGATGGTATTATAGACGGACTGAAGGCTCATGATATCGAAAAAGTTGCTTCGAGCATGGGAAATGTACTGGAAAAGGTAACGATCGAAGAATATCCGGTTATTGAACAGATCAAGAATGTAATGAAAGAACATGGAGCTCTGAATGCTATGATGAGTGGCAGTGGGCCGACCGTTTTTGGAATTTATGACAGCAAAGAGAAAGCAAGAAAAGCAGCAGCAAAGATAAGAGAAAAGCAATTGGCAAAGCAGGTGTATGTGACAGGCATACATAATGCAAGGAGGAAATAAGCATGGAATCGAATTTTAAAGTAAATATGAATGAATATCTGCCACTTAGAGATGTCGTGTTCAATACTTTGAGACAGGCGATCTTGCGAGGAGAGTTAAAACCGGGAGAAAGACTGATGGAGATCCAGCTTGCAAATAAACTCGGAGTAAGCCGTACCCCGATCCGTGAAGCAATCCGCAAACTGGAACTGGAAGGCCTGGTACTGATGATTCCAAGAAAAGGAGCTGAGGTAGCAGAGATCACAGAAAAGAATATGCGGGACGTTCTGGAAGTAAGAAAAGCACTGGAAGAACTGGCTGTGCAGCTTGCATGTGATAAGATCACGAAAGAAGAGATCGAAGAGATGAAGAAAGCTGCGGAAGATTTTAAGAAGATCTTAAAGAGTAAAGATATTACAGAGATCGCAGAAGCAGATGTACGTTTCCATGACATTATCTATATGGCAACAGACAATCAGAAACTGATCCAGCTTCTGAATAATTTAAGAGAACAGATGTATCGTTATCGTGTGGAATATCTGAAACGTGAAGAAGCACATCCACAGCTGATCGCAGAGCATGCCGCAATCATAGAATACATCAGTAAAGGTGAGAAGAAGGCGGCAACAGATATTATGTGTAAACATATTGATAACCAGGTGACCACTGTGATCGATGTGATCCGTACAAAACAGAATTAAAAGACTGTAAAAGTGTATAGATAAGATAAGCTGTGTCAAGACTTCCTGTATCAGAAAAATGCAGTATACAGGAAGGAGATACATAGATGAAACGAGAAACGATCTGCCTGATCATAGCCTGTCTGATATCGTTCATACTGACAGCGGGCATTATGAACTGGCGTATGGAAATTGTACATGCAGAACTTAGCGATACACAGCAGTCACTGGCCAAAGAAGTCTTCCGTTTTCATGTGATCGCAGAAAGTGACAGTGCAAATGATCAGAGAATCAAACTGAAAGTGCGGGATGCGGTTCTAAAGTATATGAAAGCACATATGACCAGAGCCGAAAGAAGGGATGCAAAGGCGACAAAAGCATGGACCCTGACCCACAAAAAAGAACTGATGGATACAGCAGATAAAATATTGAAAAAAGAGAAAGTATCATACCGGGCGAAAGCGGAGGTGACCACCTGCTATTTTCCGGACAAACGGTATGGAGATATCATTTTTCCCGAGGGAAATTACGAAGCACTGAGAATTGTACTTGGGAAGGGAAATGGACATAACTGGTGGTGTGTACTTTATCCAAATCTGTGTTTTACTAATGCAACCTGTGCAGTGGTAGATGAAGATGGAAAGAAAGAACTGAAAGAAGCATTAAGTGCAGAAGAATATGAAATGGTAACGGCCACTTCAGAATTTAAGATAAAGTGGTTTTTCTTCGGAAAAGATCATGCAAAGGAGTCAGACTAAAATGAGAGACAATCAATATACGATAGATGGAAGAATACGATTCAGTGAAGTGGATCATACCAGAAGAATTACCCTGCCGGGAATCGTAAATTATTTTCAGGACTGCAGTACATTCCAGTCAGAAGATCTGGGACTTGGAATCGAACACTGCAGCGAAAAAAAGCGGGCATGGATTCTGTCATCTTGGCAGGTAGTGGTAGAACGTTATCCGAAGATCGGTGAAAAGATACAGACAAGTACATGGGCGACGGACTTTAACGGTTTGTTTGGAGAACGTAATTTCTGTATGACAGACAGTGAAGGAAAAGATGTAGCATATGCAAATTCGCTGTGGGTATATATGGACATGGAAAAGGGACGTCCGTTAAGACCGGAAGAATCGGAGATTGCACCATACGGGGTAGGAGATCCGTATGAGATGGAATATGAATCAAGAAAAATCGCACTTCCGAAAGAGGCGAAAGAACTGGAAAGTTTTCCGGTACGCAGATATCATATTGATACGAATGAGCATGTCAACAACTGCCAATATGTACAGATGGCACTGGAATCATTGCCAAAAGATAAAGAAGTGCACCAGATGCGTGTGGAATATAAGAAATCAGCGGTATATGGTGATGTGATCTATCCAAGGATTGCCATAGAAGAGGACAGAACGGTTATAGAGCTTTGCAATGAAAAGGCCAGACCGTATGCAGTGATCGAATTTAAGTTTGCATAGACATTCTTATATAGATGCTGATACAATAAGAAAACATATACACTTTGGAAAAAGAGAAAAGGAAACAGAGAGGAAAAATATGGGATTAACAGATTATTTAGGAAAGAAAAGAAGATTGATGATCGTTAAAGAAGTAGAGTTCGGGGTATATCTTGGTAATAAAGATGACAAAGTCCTGCTTCCGAAAAAACAGGTACCAAAAGATGTAGAAGTCGGAGATCCTGTAGAAGTATTTTTGTATAAAGATTCGTCTGACCGTCTGATCGCAACAACGCAGGAGCCAAAGATCACGTTAGATGAACTGGCAGTATTGAAAGTTGCAGATACCGGAAGAATCGGGGCGTTCCTTGACTGGGGACTGGAAAAAGACCTTCTGCTTCCGTTCAAAGAACAGACTGCAAAAGTAAAAAAAGGTGATGAAGTGCTTGTCGCACTGTATGTGGACAAGTCCGGAAGACTTTGTGCGACAATGAAAGTATACGAAAAGCTTCGTACAGATTCTCCATATAAAAAGGATGATCATGTAGAAGGAATCATTTACGAGACGAGTGATAACTTCGGAGTGTTCGTGGCAGTAGATGACTGCTACAGTGCACTGATCCCGAAGAGAGAAGCATTTGGCAGGTTAAGAGTCGGAGACCGTGTATCCGCCAGAGTCCTGAAAGTAAGAGAAGACGGAAAGCTTGACTTAAGTGTCAGAGAGAAAGCATTTCTTCAGATGGATGCCGATGCGGCGATGATCATGAAACGTATGGAAGAATACGGTGGAAAGCTTCCATTTAACGATAAAGCAGATCCGGAAGTAATCAAACAGGAATTCGGATTAAGTAAAAATGCATTCAAACGTGCCGTTGGAAGACTTCTTAAAGAAGGACATATAAAAATTTCTGAAAAGAATATTGAAATGAAAAAGAAATAAGGTATAATAAAAGCATTAAGATTGTTAATAATAAAATGAATAAAAAGGAGAATGAGAAATGAAAGTACAGAATATTACAGATGTCGAAGGATTTTTCAAAGTAGTTGATTCTTGTGAAGGAAAAGTTGAACTTGTAACAGGTGAAGGTGACAGACTGAACTTAAAGTCAAAATTATCTCAGTATGTATCTATGGCAAATATCTTCTCTAACGGAGAAATTCCGGAATTGGAAATCGTTGCTCATGAGCCACAGGATATCGATAAACTTGTAAAATTCATGCTTCTTGGAACTGGAAAAGAAGACTAAGGCAAACATGAATGTTTGAGAGGGTGTTCCCTGAAGGGAGCACCTTTTTTTATCATTGTGGATAGAATCAGGAAAGGAGAAAGCTATGAGCTTTGCACATCTCCACGTCCATACAGAATACAGTCTGTTGGACGGTTCAAATAAAATCAAAGAGTGTGTAGCCAGGGTAAAAGAACTCGGGATGAACAGCGTGGCGATCACGGATCATGGTGTCATGTATGGTGTGATCGATTTTTACCGTGCGGCAAGAGCAGCAGGGATTAAGCCGATCCTCGGATGCGAAGTCTATGTTGCACCGGGATCGAGATTCGATAAAGAAGCTGTAGGAAGCGGGGATGACCGTTATTATCATCTGGTGCTTCTGGCGGAAAATGATCTGGGATACCATAATCTGATGAAGATCGTGTCCAGAGGATTTACGGAAGGCTATTACTATAAACCAAGAGTAGACCTGGAAGTGCTGCAGGAATTCCATGAAGGAATCATTGCGCTCAGTGCGTGTCTGGCCGGTGAGGTACAGAAGAATATCCTGCGCGGCATGTATGAAGAAGGAAAGGCAGCAGCACTAAGGTATCAGGACATTTTCGGAAAAGGAAATTTCTTCCTGGAATTACAGGATCACGGAATGCAGGAACAGCAGATCGTGAACCAGTCACTGCTCCGTATGTCACAGGAGACCGGGATCGAACTGGTTGCGACGAATGACGTGCATTATACTTACGCAGAAGACGTAAAACCGCATGACATTCTGTTATGCATCCAGACGGGTAAAAAGCTGGCAGATGAAGATCGTATGCGCTACGAAGGCGGCCAGTATTATATTAAGTCCGAAGAAGAGATGAAGCAGTTATTTCCATATGCACTGCAGGCGTTGGAGAACACGCAGAAGATTGCAGACCGCTGTAATGTAGAGATTGAATTCGGTGTCACCAAACTGCCGAAATATGATGTGCCGGAAGGATATACTTCCTGGGAATATCTGAATAAACTTTGTTTTGACGGATTGAAAGAACGGTATCCGGACGGGGATGATTCGTTGAAAGAACGTCTGGAATACGAATTGTCGGTCATCAAATCCATGGGATATGTAGATTACTTCCTGATCGTGTGGGATTTCATTAATTATGCAAGAACACAGGGGATCAAGGTCGGACCGGGGCGAGGTTCGGCGGCCGGAAGTATCGTATCGTACTGTCTGGGAATTACAAGTATCGATCCGATCAAATATCAGCTTCTGTTCGAACGTTTCCTGAATCCGGAACGTGTATCCATGCCCGATATCGACGTGGACTTCTGCTTTGAGAGACGCCAGGAAGTCATTGATTATGTAGGAAGAAAATACGGCGCAGACCGGGTAGTACAGATCGTAACTTTCGGTACGATGGCAGCACGTGGAGTCATCCGTGACGTAGGACGTGTCATGGACCTTCCGTATGCATTTGTAGACAGCATTGCAAAGATGGTGCCGACAGAGCTGAATATTACGCTTGATAAGGCACTGAAGATGAATCCGGAATTCAAGAAACTGTATCAGGAAGATGAACAGGTTAAGGAACTGATCGATATGTCGAGAAGACTGGAAGGTCTTCCGAGACATACATCCATGCATGCAGCGGGAGTTGTGATCGGTCAGCGTGCGATCGAAGAATTCGTACCATTGTCTCTTGGATCGGACGGCTCAGTGACGACACAGTTTACGATGACAACACTGGAAGAACTGGGGCTTCTGAAAATGGATTTCCTGGGTCTGCGTACCCTGACTGTTATACAGGATGCAGAGCGTCTGGCAAGCATCAGCAGCGGTAAGACAATAGACATTAATAAAATCGATTATGATGATAAAGCAGTTCTGGCGTCTATCGGAACAGGAAAGACCGATGGCGTATTCCAGCTTGAAAGTGCCGGAATGAAGAACTTCATGAAGGAACTGAAACCGCAGAATCTGGAGGATATCATTGCCGGTATCTCCTTATACCGTCCGGGACCGATGGATTTCATCCCGCAGTACATCAAGGGAAAGAACAATCCGGATAGCATCACTTATGACTGCCCGCAGTTAGAGCCGATCCTGGCACCGACTTATGGATGTATCGTATATCAGGAACAGGTTATGCAGATCGTGCGTGATCTGGCTGGATATACGCTTGGACGAAGCGATCTTCTGCGAAGAGCGATGTCGAAGAAAAAGGGCGATGTCATGCAGAAAGAGCGCCAGAATTTCGTATATGGTAATCCGGACGAAGGCGTGCCGGGCTGTATCGCCAACGGAATCGACGAGAAGACGGCGAATAAGATTTATGATGAAATGATCGATTTTGCCAAATATGCATTTAACAAATCACATGCGGCAGCCTATGCGGTGGTATCATATCAGACTGCCTGGTTAAAATATTACTATCCGGTGGAATTCATGGCAGCACTTATGACTTCCGTGATCGACAATCCGGGAAAAGTATCAGAGTACATTTACAGTTGCAGACAGATGGGAATTAAGATTCTTCCACCGGATATTAATAAAGGAGAAGGAAGCTTCTCCGTTGACGGCGGCAATATCCGTTATGGTCTGGCGGCGATCAAGAGTATCGGAAAGCCAGTGATCGAGTCGATCATCCAGGAACGAAAAAATGGAGGAGAATTCAGCAACCTGAAAGACTTTATCGAACGTCTGTCAGGAAAAGAAGTCAATAAGCGCACGATTGAAAGCTTTATCAAATCCGGAGCATTTGACAGTCTGGGTGGTACAAGAAAGCAGTTTATGGTAGTTTATGTACAAATCCTGGATCAGGTGAACCGTGAGCGGAAATACTCCATGACCGGACAGCTTTCATTATTTGACATCGTAAGTGATGACCAGAAATCGGAATTCGACATTCCACTTCCGGATGTAGGAGAGTACGAGAAAGAGACAAAGCTTGCATTTGAAAAAGAAGTGCTGGGTGTGTACTTAAGCGGTCATCCGCTGGAGGATTATGAGGAAAAATGGAAGAAGAACATTTCCAGAACGACATTAGATTTCCAGATAGATGATGAGACGGGAAGGACAAAGGTACATGACGGTGCAAAAGAGATCGTCGGCGGCATGATCACCAATAAGACGATCAAATATACCAAGACCAATAAAGTTATGGCATTTATTACACTGGAAGATCTGGTGGGATCAGTCGAAGTTGTGATCTTTCCGAGAGATTTTGAAAAAAATCAGATGTATCTGAATGAAGAAGCCAAAGTATTTATAAAGGGAAGGGTATCCGAAGAAGATGATGCACCAAGTAAACTGATCTGTGAGCAGGTGATCCCGTTTGAACAGACGAAGAAGGAACTATGGCTTCAATATCCGGATAAAGCGACTTATCTTCAGCAGGAAGGAATGCTTCAGGACATTCTGAAAGTATCTGAAGGAATGGATGAAGTTATCATCTATTGCAGGAAGGAAAAAGCGGTAAAACGCCTGGCAAAGGGCTGGAATGTGACCGCAGATGAGTTATTGTTGAGCAGATTGACGAATTATCTGGGTGAAAGTTGTGTAAAAGTTATAGAAAAACCCATTGAAAGCGTGCACTAATTCA
>ERZ1026856.945-NODE-945-length-15833-cov-4.838066_pt1 | contig 15833 bp, 15 predicted proteins | sample MGYA00380158_ERZ1026856 | MGnify/ENA primary metagenome ERZ1026856 (study PRJEB33269, sample SAMEA4719794) | human gut metagenome | biome: human-associated habitat; feature: organic feature; material: feces | place: Cameroon | collected 2013-10 ...
ATCCTAATGAGTGTTTCATGGTTAGACTTTAATAATCGTTATTTTAAGCGTTCTTCTTCATGGTTCTACCACAAGATGGATGGAATAGATGGTAATGGTGGTGTCGGTGGGTTTACGCCTGAAGAGAAGGAACACTTTCGTGCTTCTCTTTTAGATTTGGCTAAACGAATACGCGAAACTGCCGAAAAAATATAAATCAGCCAACTTGTTACATCTTTAAAGCATGGGTGTGTCTGTGGCTGACGGACACACCTTTTCTTAGTCTCTTGCAAGTTTTTGGACATGCGAGAGACTTTTTTATGCTTATAATTGCTTGATTTTCAGCTACAAACAACTATATGCCTAAAGGATAGAGGGAAATGGATTTTGTGAGATATTTATGAGTAACTTTTTTTGAAGGGTTTGAATGTATTGATTATCAAGAAGTTAAATATTATTGTGAGATTGGCTTTGGGAGCAGGGGGTCGTGGGTTCGAATCCCGTCGCCCCGACAATCATTTAAAACCGTTGGTTATCAAGACAATATGAACTTGAAAGCCAACGGTTTTTTTCGTGTCTTGATATTAGTTTCTCGTTATTGTTTGTTAATTTGAAAAACTGGGCACGTCACACATGGGCTACTATTGCAGCGGATATAGACATTCCCAATGCAGTTATAGATAGGACATTAGGGCATAAATCGCCTTACCCTATGAATGATATATATGTAAGGCGAAACCAAAAGAAGGTTGATGAAGCTGTGAGGGCTGTGATTGACTATATAAATTCAGATAGATAGGATAAGGGATTATGAGAAAATCAGAAGTCTCATAATCCCTTATATATTCTGAGTCATATATAGAAAGAGCAAAAATAAAAGTCAATACAAATAAAACTGCTAAGAATTCCATATTAGTTATTCTTTAGCCAATCTACAAAGTCTTTTCTTGTCAATCCGAGAGTACGCAAATTGTTTTTTATTATAAACTCAGGTATTGGGTCAATATGAGTTTGTATTATAATAGAACGTAAGCATCCTTTCTTATGCCATTTTTCATGACCTCCCTCTATTGACAAGCGTGCGCATCCAATATCAAATAAAAAACGTCTAAATACCGCGATTGAGATATTGCTAAGTTTGTACGTATTCATCAACAATAAACTTTTGCTTGTATATTAGTCTTTTTATATTCTGGCATAGAAACAACACGCGCCACATTTGCATTTCGCTTGATGATTTCAGATAATTGTGGCTCACTGCTTTCTTCTCCCTTTATAATCCATCCATGAGAGACAAGGTCTTTTTCTAATGTTCCATTTGCAGTTTGTTCCTTAATCCATTCTTTAAGAACGTAAGAGAAGTTGTCTTTCGCAGTACTTTCTGTATTATCATATCCAGACAAATCAAGCGAAGGGCAATATACTATGTACACGCCATTATCTCTGAATACTAAAACTGAAACAGAAATTGCTATTCCGTCTTTTTGTATTGTGATATTGTTTCTCATAATGTTATTTGTTATTGATATTGATTATAATTCGCGTAACCATTTCTTGCCACTCTTTGTAAAGAGCCATAAGTAAAATCCTATTGCAATGATTGCTGATAGTGTAAATCCAAATGCTAATGCGTTCATATTACCTTAGTATTTTATGGGCAATCAGTGCCAAAGTTATTGCAGTTGATATGCCTGCTAAGATTATTAAATATGTTGATAAAGTTATATCATCGGAAGATAGTAATGGTAATACTACACCAAATACCCATCCACCGATAAACAGCTTAGACACATCAAAAAAGTACGTAGCAAATTTTTCTCTTCTTGCTTTATCTTTCTGATATTGTCTTTCTTTGTTTTGTATGTTGTGTTTGCAAAGTTACTCATATTATTTAATTTCCACTCTTTATAGCGTATATAACACGATACAAACGTATAACATCATCTTTAGGTATTGACTGATTCTTGAATACGCTGTTCTCGTTAATACATTTACATTCGTAAGAATCTCCGTTGTCATAGACCCTTCTGAATAAAAAGCCAAAACTCTTTGTGTCTATCACCATCGCAGAACCTTGTATAATAAAGCTATATTTTTATTTTGTTGCTACATCTTTGCAACACAATTAAGAAATAAAATGCTTAAAAACATAACTAACTTAGTTGCAAAGTTATAAATAAAATTAGTAACAACAAAACAAACCGCAATGAAAACGATTTACAAGAAAGATATTAAAGCAATGGTAAAGAAGATTTGGGGGGATGACTTTGCGGGAGCGTTTGACTCGCTGACGAATAAGGAAAGGGGGTGAAGAACTCCCTTTCTTTTGTTCTTTTTTGGTCTTTTGGGAGGTAACGATGTTACTTTTGGGAAAAAGGTTTGGATGATTGGATGTGAATGTTTATATTCGCGGTATGAAATGGGTATTAACGATTTAAAATGAATGGTTATGTTTGAAATTATTGGTACTTTTATCGTTTTGACTATTCTTTTCTTTGTGACAGGAGGGCATAAGAGCAAACCGAACGTTGGTAAATATTCGAGAGAAAGACAGTATAAAAAATTTCTTGAGACTGGTAATAAAAATTATTTGGTAAATCGAAATTTAGACTGATTGTTGTTTGTCTTTTTGCGAGGCAAAGGTTATGTTTGAACTGCTTAGTTGAATGTTGAACTAATGCTAATTTATATGATATGGATGGTATAGATATTGCTTTTATTGTGTTTGCTGTGGTTTGTTGCTTGTTTTTTATGTTTCTCGCTCGGAATAGCCCTTCTGCAGAAACGAATGAACAAAAGAAGCCTAAGGCTCCACAACAAACATTGACACCAGCTGAACGCGAAATGCAAGAACAGACGAAGATGATGCGAAAGATGTATGACTTGATGTGGTGGGATTTTATGTTTGGAAAGAAAAAACGCTGATGTAGGCAAGATTGCTGTTTGTCTTTTTATGAGGCGTAGGTTGTGTTGAAAACTTTAAATGAATGGTTATGTTTGAACTGATTGGTAGTATAATTTTTCTTATTATTGCAAACCATTATGGTAAAAAGATTCCTGACACAGGTAAATATTCGAGAGAAAGACAACTAAAAAAATATTACGAAACGGGTAAAATACGCTATCTGTATGATCGTGATTATGACTGATTGTTGTTTGTCTTTTTATAAGGCATAAGAATGTGTTGACGGCACTGTTTAAGGATCCAGCAAAGATAGCAAAGGCTGCAAGACTTGAGATGGAGGCATTCGCCAAGAAGCTTTTGGTGGATGCGAATGGTGCTTTGTAGAAGTTTTTTGCAAGCACTGAAGAGTGCAGATGGCATGGACAGACTGACGCCTATGCTCGCTGAGATGGGACTGAGCGGTACGGGTGTGACGCAAACGCTCTCAACGCTTGCAGGCAAGTTGGCTGACACCTTGAACACTTCACTATCATTCTAAACAATCTATTAAAAAAGATAAAGGTGACAGAAATGTTCCAAACATGCCAATGCATACGAGAAAAGTCTACTTTTTTCTCGCCTCCCTTCTAAGTTGATAAGTATTATACAGATTGTGCCAAATGCTGTAAAAGCCACCTGCTAAGGATGTTACAGGGTCGAGGAATGTATAACCCATCCAAATGGCAAAGACCGTATTTTTTTGTCCAAGAGATTGGCACGTACTTATAGGGCGCTTGTAATGACGACCAATTATACGACCTAAAGCAAATTGTATGATACAACAAAATAACGAAGCAAGACAAATTCCTAAAATAAGGAACATAGAATTATTGGTGTGCATAATACTACGCGTGGTAACAGCAATTGCAATACTTAAGGCTATAGCCCAAAGATAGAATGCCAGATTGTGAAAAGACACAAGCCACGCATGCAAACGTGGCAAGCCCCAGCGCACCAACTGAGCAGCTATGAGTGGACAAATAAGCATGGGAAATACACGTTGCATAATCGACCAAAAAGCCGTGAGAAAAGACAACCCAGAATGCCCACCCACAAACGGAATAAGCAGTGGCACAACAACCGATACCGCTAAATTGATAAGCAAGGTATACATCGTAATATCTGCCCCATCACCATGCAACTTTTGTGTAACCACAGCAGCCGATGTCGCAGTAGGACAAATTAAGCAAAGTGCAGCAGCCTCAACCACAACACGACTGCTCATTGTAGGCAAAAAATGAATAATTAAGCAAAGCAATGAAAAGCAACCACACTGAATGAGTAATAACCACAAGTGCGTGATACGCGGTCGGAGTTCCTTTACATCAATTTTACAAAACGAAAGAAACAGCATCGAAAAGATAAGTATGGGCTGCACAACAGCTACCGTTGGGGCTGCATAAGGACGCGTAAAATTTAATGCTGACAAATGCGAATAAACAAGATAAGCCAATGCACCAGTTACAATGGCTATGGGCAAAGTCCAATTTTTTACGAAACGTAATAACAAATTATTTTCACTACTCATCGTTCAAAATGTTTTTAAAGATGGGTTGGTTCATAAACAGACCATAAACACGAGTCCATCCATTAACCAACCCTCAAAATCATGAAATAGCCGAGAAGTTAATCTGCGTTTTTTTCAACATATCGAGATGCGACCAAACAATAGCATTTTGCGGAAGCGTTTGTTGCGGATCATGTTCAAGGACCTCTTTAGCAGCCTCTCGAGCCAGTTCCATTAAGTCTTGGTCTTTCACAATATTGGCAATTTTCAATTCAAAAGGCATACCACTCTGTGCCGTACCTTCTAAATCGCCAGGACCACGCAGTTTCATATCCTCCTCAGCAATTACAAAGCCATCCGTACTCTCAACAAGCACCTGCATGCGCCTTTGCGAATGCTCAGCAAGTTTGTCTTTTGTCATCAAGATGCAATAAGATTGTTCAGCACCACGCCCTACACGTCCACGCAACTGGTGCAACTGTGCAAGTCCAAATCGTTCTGCATTTTCAATTACCATAACCGAAGCATTAGGCACATTCACCCCCACTTCAATCACAGTTGTCGAAACAAGTATTTGCGTCTTTTGTGCTTTAAAGTCAGCCATAGCCTCTTCCTTTTCGGCAGGCTTCATTTTGCCATGCACCATGCCCACTTTGTAATTTTTAAAAACACTAACAAGTTGTTCGTAACCATTCTGCAAGTCGTGAAGATCAAGTTTTTCGTTTTCCTTAATTAAAGGATAAACCACATAAACCTGTCGTCCGAGTTGCAATTGATAAAGCATGCCTTGATACAACTTTTCTCTGTCAGACTGTCGATAATGTACTGTTTGAATAGGCTTACGTCCGGGAGGAAGTTGGTCGATAACACTCACATCTAAGTCACCATACACCGTCATTGCCAACGTGCGAGGAATGGGAGTAGCTGTCATAACCAAGATGTGAGGCGGTTTCGTATTTTTTGCCCACAACTTGGCACGTTGCTTCACACCAAAACGATGTTGTTCATCAATAACCACGAGTCCAACATTCGAGAACACCACGTTCGGCTCAATAAGCGCATGCGTACCTACCAAAATATCCACACTTCCATCGCTCACACCTTGCAGCACCATTTTTCTGCGTTTCCCTTTTACGTTACCCGTAAGCAGTTCAACCGTCAGAGGCAACTTTTCAAGATAGGCAGAAATCGAGGCATAATGCTGTTCAGCAAGAATTTCGGTAGGAGCCATTATGCACGCTTGAAAATGATTGTCAACAGCAAGCAAGCAACACAAAAGAGCCACCATCGTCTTACCACTTCCCACATCGCCCTGCACCAATCTGTTCATTTGGCTCCCTGTGGAAACGTCTTTTCTTATTTCGCGCACCACACGTTTCTGCGCATCAGTCAACGTAAAAGGTAAACATTCATTGTAAAAACGCAAAAAGCTCTCCCCCACTCTATTAAACACATAGCCATCATAATGCAGTTTGCGGTTTTGTGTATAGCGCAGAATGTCGAGTTGCAAATAAAAGAGTTCCTCAAACTTCATTCTGCGACTTGCCTCGGGCAAATCCGTTGACTTTTCAGGTTTATGCAATGTGTGCAAGGCACTATTTATGTCTTGCAAGGCATACCTTTTAATAATATAATCGGGCAGTGTTTCAGCAATAGGCGTACTTCCTAACAAAGCAAAAGCGCGATTCACCAAGTCAGAGATATTTCTTGAACTAAAACCTTGCCTTTTCATGCGTTCACTGGTGTGATAGTGTGGTTGCATGGTTAGGGGTTGGTTCAAGAAAGTATCAGCATCCTCAAGTTCGGGATGCACAATGCTTATGCGCCCATTAAAAGAGTTAGGTTTACCAAGCAGTATATAATTATGGTTGTATTGCAGTTTTTTATCGAAAACCTTTATGCTATTAAACCAAACAAGCTCTATATAGCCAGTACCATCCGAAAAAGAAGCCACCAAACGCTCTCTGCGTCCTGTCCCTTCAATTATTTTAGACGTAATTTGTCCTTTCAACACCACATAGGGCATTCCATCTACCAAGTCACGCACTTGATAGATAACACTACGGTCTATATATTTATAGGGGAAGGTATACAATAAATCACGAAGGGTGAAGATACCCAAATCTTCACCCAACGTTTTAGCTCTAAGGGGACCAACCCCCTTTAGATATTTAATATCTGTTTGAAGCGGATTAAGCATTGTTACTTGCCAATTCCTAAAAAGCGCCCCCTACGTATAAGGTCATGCTTTTCAAGAATCTTTATCAGCCATTAAACTTTATCACTTGATTTACAGAACTATCAAATCCAGCATAGAGCATATCGCGTTCCACCTGGTCAACCACCGAAGGGTTAGAAGCCAAACGACGTGCAACGGCAAAAGCGAACAAACGTGTTGCAGCAGGACCTGCAGCAGTTATAATATTATCGTGTTCCACTACTAAAGCTTCGCGATGCACAATCGCTCCGTCAATATATTGTTCAAGTCCCGGATAAATTGTAGCATGTTTACCCTTCAATACACCAGCTGCACCGAGCACCATCGGTGCAGCGCAGATTGCAGCAACCAATGTACCTTCGTGAGCTTGTTGGCTAATAGTCAGACGTAGTATTGAGTTCTTATACATAGTCTCTGCACCCTTTGATCCGCCAGGCAACACCAAAGCATCGCAGTGAACAATATGATTTTTACGGAACAAGCTATCTGCCTTAACAATAAGACCATGTGCACCATTTACCACACGTTTTCCAGTAACACTAAGTGTTTGTACTTGCAAGCCGCAGCGGCGCAAAATGTCAATAGTACCAATGGTTTCTATTTCTTCGAAGCCATCAGCAAGTAATAAATAAACCATTCTCTTTTATTTCGAAGATGTTATAATTATAATGTGTTTTAGGTTATTTCAAACAGTTAAGATACTCCTTAATCGTTTCTCTCAATCCCAAGTAAAGCGCATCACAGATAAGTGCATGCCCAATGCTAACCTCATCTACCCAAGGAATGCAAGAGTGGAAATAAGCCAAGTTTTGCAAACTAAGGTCATGCCCAGCATTAAGACCTAACCCTATTTCGCGACAATGGCGTGCAGCTTCTATAAAAGGAGCTATAGCCTTTTCTCGGTCGGTTGCATACTGCGAAGCATAAGGCTCTGTATACAACTCTACCCGATCGGCCCCTGTTTGTTTGGCATAATCAGCCATCTCCTTATCGGGGTCAATAAAGATGCTCACGCGTATGCCCGCATCTTTAAATCGTTTCACAATAGGAATTAAAAAATCGAGATGCTTCTTCGTATCCCATCCATGGTTCGAAGTAAGTTGGTCGGGAGCATCGGGCACAAGCGTTACCTGTGCAGGCTGAGCCTTTATTACAAGATTACAAAAATCCTCACTCGGATAACCTTCAATATTAAACTCAGTAGAAAGAAGCGGTTTTAAATCAAAAACGTCTTGATGACGAATATGTCTTTCATCCGGACGAGGATGAACCGTTATGCCTTGTGCGCCGAATCTTTCACAATCCAATGCCACGCGTACCACATCAGGATTGTTACCACCACGCGCATTACGCAACGTAGCTATTTTATTTATATTTACACTTAACTTTGTCATGTTAGTTGATCGATATTCCAAACGAAAGATGTAAATTTGCGCTTGTTAGTTTTTTGTTTGATACAAAAGTACGACTTTTTATAATGCCACGTATGTATTTGTATCAAAAATTAAGAACCTATCCTAAATTATTAAATTATTTTAGCTCAATATGAATTATTCAAATCTGAAATATGCTTTATTCGGCAATATTTATCAAACCAAAAAGAACCAGTATGTAGCTCGTATTTTGAAAAAGCTAAAAGAATTAGATGTTCAAATATACATAGAGCATGATTTTGCCGATTTTATCGACCAAAGCTTAGATGTGGAGCTAAATAATGTTGAAATTTTCAACAAAAAGGATCTTCCCAAAGTTGATGTAGCCATTTCAATAGGTGGCGACGGCACCTTTTTGGGTACTGCAGCCTTAGTCGGAGCAAGCGGTGTGCCTATTTTAGGCATCAACACAGGTCGATTAGGTTTCTTGGCAGACATCTCACCCGAAACCATCAACTCCTCGCTCGAGGCACTTTGCAAAGGCGATTATGTAATTGAAAAGCGCAAGGCATTAGAGGTAATGAAAAATGGTGTACGATCAGACTTCTACCCTTTTGCCTTAAACGAAGTTGCTGTGTTAAAGCACGATAATTCGTCGCTCATTGAAATCAACACCTATGTTAACGACAATTTTCTGACTAATTATTTGGCAGACGGATTGATAGTTTCAACCCCAACAGGTTCAACGGGCTATTCACTCAGCGTAGGTGGTCCTGTATTAGTTCCACAATCAGGCACCTTTTGCATATCTCCCATTGCTCCTCACAGTTTAGCAGTTCGCCCCGTTGTGGTTCGAGATGATGTTGAAATAAAGATGGAAGTGCGCAGCCGCACCAACAACTTCCTTTTAGCTTGCGATGGACAAAGCGAAAGCCTTAACCACGCAACCATTATCACCGTAAAGTGTGCCCCCCATGCCGTCAAAGTAATTAAAATAGAACACAAACACTTTTTTGAAACATTAAGAGACAAAATGATGTGGGGTGCAGACCACCGCGCATAAACACACCTTTTTCACTCTATGACACGTCCCATTCCACAAATCATACGTTACTTAGCGCAGCTACTCAAAGGACATCGTCTACAAACAACCCTCAACACTTTGGTAGGCGTTGCCTTGGTTTTTCTCGACCTCGCTTTTGTGTGGACCACCAAATTAGCGGTTGATGTAGCAACACACAACAACAACACCGTAACACTCACACAAGCCTTTTGGCTCATAGCCCTCGTTATGTTTGTGCGCATACTGCTCAGTTTGTCTTCACGATGGATACGGGCAATTTTAGGTGTAAAGGCCCAAAACAGCATGCGTCGACACATATTTTCGAAATTGCTCAATAGCGAATGGACTGCACTTAAAAAATATCACACGGGCAATCTCACCAACCGCATTGAGCACGATGTGAACGATGTAGTCAACTTTATCACAGAGAGTATCCCTTCGCTCATCACCACACTCACCCAATTTGTGGGAGCCTTTTTCCTGCTTTTCTTCATGGATAAAACGTTGGCAGTAATTATTGTATGCATTATTCCCGTCTTTATCATCAGCAGCAAACTCTATGTCAAGAGAATGCGCAACCTCACACACGAGGCTCGCGACGAGGATAGCCGCATCCAATCGCTAATACAAGAAACACTGCAACACGTCCTTGTGGTAAAAACATTGCAAAAAGTGGCATTCTTCATCGAAAAGCTCAACACACAGCAATCTTCACTCCACCACATCATTCTGCAGCGCACACGCTACTCTACCCTCTCATCCAGTTTGCTCAACTTAGGTTTTGGCACCGGATATTTCGTCACTTTTGTATGGGGCACTACCAGTCTTTCACAAGGTATCATCACCTATGGTGCCATGCTCGCCTTCATTCAGTTAGTAGGACAAATACAAACCCCTGTGCGCAACTTGTCTAAATTCGTCCCCATCTTCATCACCTCATTCACAGCTGCCGAGCGACTGATGGAGCTTGAAGAAATAAAGCAAGAGGAACATCAACAACCTTTAATTCTGAAAGCGCCGTTAGGCATAAGCTTGAATAAAGTAAAATTTCAATACACAAGCAAGTCAAGATTGATTTTCAACGGATTTAACTATAACTTTCCAGCAGGTAGTGTCACGGCTATTGTCGGAAGAACAGGTGCAGGAAAGACCACCCTTATCCGCTTATTACTCTCGCTTATCAAGCCATCCGAAGGTTCTGTCACCTTGGTCGATGCTTCAGGCAAAACCTACACAATGGAAGCCAACATGCGTGCAAACTTCTCATACGTACCTCAAGGCAACACCCTCTTTTCGGGAACAATCCGCAGTAATCTTTTACAAGGCAATCCACAAGCTACCGAAGAGGACATAAAAACAGCCCTCTACCTTGCCGATGCCGAGTTTGTTTATAAAAAGAGCAATGGGCTTGACACCATTTGTGGCGAATCTGGCGATGGACTTTCCGAAGGACAAGCACAACGCATAGCCATTGCTCGTGCCCTTATGTCGAAAGGTAGCATCTACATTTTCGATGAGGCAACCTCTTCGCTCGACCCCGAAACCGAAGAGAATGTCTTGAAGCGCATCATCAGCCATTACCCCAATCGTACACTCATTTTCATTACACACCGACCTTTAGTTCTGAAATATGCAGACCAAAGATTAGAATTGTAACTCACCCTCTAAAATCTTAGATAGCCAGGCATGTGTGAATTCAGAATAAACTCCTCATTCACACATGCCTGGTTATCTTATATCACCCCCAATGTAGTGAGCCAAAATTGTTTTAGTTAACTCGCTGAAACGAGTTAACTAAAACAATTTCGCGAGTTAACTAAAACGATTTAGCGAGTTAACTAAAGCGATTTAGCGAGTTAACTAAAACAATTTCACGAGTTAACTAAAACGATTTAGCGAGTTAACTAAAGCGATTTCAATGCGTTTTTGCAGGTATTTAGCACTTAAATATTGTTCAAGTCCTTTTTAGGTAGGATGCAAAGCAACTATCAGATTTTTTAGAACCACCCTTTATAGAAAACCCTATTTTTTTCGTCTGCTTACACAAAAAAATAGTAACTTTGTAGACTAAGACAAAATACACTCCAAGTGTTACTTTAAAACAAAACATAATATCAACGTGAAATCCAACAAGTTACGCAACATATTACGCGCAATAGTATGCACCATTATTGGCGCATACATCTTATTATTGGGTGTAGTTAACTTTAGCCCCACCGAACAATGGATTACACGCACCATAACCGAAGCTTTAAGCGAAAAGCTCGGCACCAAAGTCTCTATATCAAATATTGAAATAGGACTATTCAACCGACTAATAATCAAAGATTTAGAGATTGAAGACCTTAAAGGAGAGCAAATGCTTTCCTCGCACGTAGCTTCAGCAAAGATAGAATTACGTTCGCTCTTCAAAGAACAACTTTCCTTACGCACCGTTTCTTTGCTCGACTGCGACATAAACCTCTATAAGGAAAAAGCCGATAGTGCAGCAAACTATCAGTTTATTATCGATGCCTTGTCAAGTAAAGACAAAACAAAAAAGTCGAAATTGAATCTGCGCATCAATTCCATTATCCTTCGTCGTGTCAACGTAGCCTACAATGAACGCTACGCCCCACTCACTCCTGGCAAGTTCAATCCCAAACACTTGTCAGTGTCGCGCATTAACACAAACATTAGCCTAAAAAGCATTACAAACGAAGCCATCAATCTGCGCATACGTTCATTATCCTTTCACGAAGCCTCGGGTTTGCAAGTCAACAACCTACACTTCAAGCTCTACGCAAGCAAAACCGAAGCACACATTGAGGACTTTTATTTAGAAATGCCCCACACCCACATCAACCAGGGACAACTCATTGCCTCCTACGACATTCGCAAGGGTTTTTCATCCTTATTGCCAACTTTACGCATTGGAGCTACAACCAACAAGATGCAAATCTCTACCACCGATTTGCAACCCTTCGTAAATTTCCCTAAGGGCATGAACCTCACCTTAAACTTGTCGAGCACCTTTTTGCTCACCCCACAAAAGTGGCAATTCTCACAACTAAATATTACTGACACCGAGAACAAACTCTCGCTTAAAGGCAACGTAACCATCGACCACAGAGGCAAAGCTTTTCGCAACACCAAAGTGTCTCTTTCCTCACTGTCTTTATCACAAACCCTCATTAACGATGCTGTTCATTGGGCAAAGCAGCCTCAATCTACAGCAGAAATATTGTCGAGAGTGGGCAACATCCATGCTAATGGAAATCTGTCTTACGAGAAGAATCACATACAATCCACTCTATTAGCCAAAACTTCCGTAGGCGAAATAGCAGCTAATGCCACCATCCATGGCAAGAAGATTGAAGCTCGCACAAAAATCATTCGTGCCTTGCCCGATAAGTTGCTCAACAACAACAAACTCCCCTCACAAGCCACACTTTCTGCCCATTTCATCGCAGATGTGTCACAACCTAAGCAACCACGCATAGATGCCGATGGCAGTATTTCCTCTTTTGTTTGGAACAACTACACCTATCGCAACATCGGTCTTAAAGTGCATTTAGCCAATGGACATATAGCCTCAACCATTCGTAGCAACGACCGCAATGCCAACCTCCATGTTGAAGCAAAAGCATATCTCAACAATGGCAAAGTTTCGAACATAGCCTTACAAGGACACATTGCACACATAGCTCCTGCTGCACTGGGTTTAAAGTCGGGCTACCACAATGCAACCTTTAGTGGCGATATAAAAGCACAAGCAGACAATGTGCAGAATTTATTTGCTAACACCCTGTTGCATGTCAAGAACTTTAACATGCAAAATAGTCAGCGTGGCGACTATACACTCCAAAACCTTGAAGCATCCATCCGTACCACAGCAACTAACCAACAAAAACTTGCTGTGCGTAGCGATTTCTTAGATGCAGACATTTCGGGCAATCTTAACCCCACCCATATAAAAGACGGATTGTTTGCCATTGCCAACCAATGCTTGCCTGGCTTGGTAAAGGGCCAAGCCCACCCCACTGTAGCCAATAATTTGGTTATAGATGCAACACTCAAGCGTACTGACTTTTTACATAAAATGTTAGGCGTAGACATCAACGTTGAAGGTAACCTACGTGCTCATGGCAATCTCAACACAGGCAACGAACATTCTTCGCTTACCATCTATGCCGACAAATTAGCTGTAGGAGGTCAAGAGTTTATTCGCCCCAGCATTTACTTGCACGGCGAAAATACAAACTACCATTGTTTGTTACAAACCCGCAAGAATATGTCAGGGCAAGACTATAGCATTGCCACCCAACTTGACACCAACGAAGGGCAACTTACCACCAATGTTACTTGGCGTGGCACAACCGATGCAAGCTACAATGGAAGTTTTGAAACACTCACCCGTTTCTTACCTACTGAAAAAGGGGTAAACTTCAACATGCACATTCAGCCCACAGCATTTGCTTTAGCTGATACTATTTGGAACATCTCGTCGGGCGACATTTCATACGTCAACAAGCAGTTAGGCATGAAAGGCGTTAGCATTGTACACCACAATCAGTCGCTCACCGTTAATGGCGAAATAGCTCCTAATCACAACGACTCAATCGTTGCTCAACTCCAAAACATTGACATCGACTACATTCTTAAGCTTGTTAATTTCGATGCCGTAAGCTTTGGCGGACAAGCAACAGGACAAGCCGTCTTTACCCAAAAAGAAGGGCTTCCCCAATTACATGCCAACATCAACGTGCCCCAATTCACCTTTAATAATGGCGAAATGGGAAATGCCACCATCAATGCCAATTGGAATAAACATGATAATCGCATCAACTTAGATGCAGACATGCAACTGCCCTATGGCGCTGGCCACGGCACCCACGTTGATGGTTATGTGTCGTTAGCTGAAAAAGGACTCGACCTTTACATACAACCCAATCACACACGCCTCGACTTTTTAAGAAGATACATTGATGGCATATTTGGCAACTTCAATGCCGAAGCCACGGGTGCAATACGCCTATATGGTCCGTTTAAAAAACTCGATTTCGATGGAGAGGTCGAAGCAAAAGGCAGTGCCAAAGTAATGGCTACGGGAGTTACCTATAACATCGAAAAGGGACGAGCTCTGTTTAGACCAGGCAAGTTTATCTTCAAAGATTTTATACTTGCAGATGGTAGAGAAGGCAGTGGCACTGCCAATGGCGAACTCCGTCATCAGCATCTCAAGAATTTGGAATACGACTTTAACATTACTGCCAAGAAACTCTTGTGCTACGACCAACCGCAAGAACCAAGCCTCCCCTTCTACAGCACAACAACAGGCAGTGGTAGCATAGGCATTTCGGGACATCCCGGACACTTAGTTGCCAACATCATTGTTGAACCTTGCGCTCCCACCACCTTCACTTACAACTTAGGGTTGCAGTCAGCCTTCTCTAAAGACGACCGCATGATACACTTCCGTGCCATACAGCCCGACACCCTGTTCATTCCCAACGCTACGAGTCAAGATGTTTTGGCAGACGATGACAAGGACGATGACACAGGAACAGACATTCAACTCAATTTCATCATCAATGCAACCCCTGCTGCACAAATTCGCATCATCACAGACGAATTAGCAGGCGATGTTATTACCGCCTATGGCAACGGAACCCTCCGTGCAAATTGGCATAACAAAGGCGCATTCAAACTCTACGGCACTTACGTAGTTGACCGTGGACAATACAACCTCAGCATTCAAAACATCATTCGCAAATCGCTTACACTGAAACAAGGCAGCCACATTGTCTTTGGTGGAAATCCGCTGGATGCTGATTTGGCTCTTCACACACTCTACACCGTAACAGGTGTTCCTTTGAGCGACCTCAACTATGCATCTGGCTTTTCCAGCAAAACCGTACGTGCCGATTGCATTCTCGACATTGTGGGTAAAACACGTGCTCCGCAAGTAAACTTCGATCTTGACTTACATAATATTTCGTCAGACGAGAAACAAATGGTGCGTCAACTCATTTCCACCCAGGAGGATATGAGTAAACAGGTAATTGCCTTGTTGGGTGTAGGACGCTTCCTTACTACGAACACGCTTGGCACATCAGGCACTGAAGAAGGTTCACAACAATCAAGTGTAGCCATGCGTTCTTTCCTTTCCACAACCCTCACCAGTCAACTTAACTCTGCCATATCATCGGTATTGGGCAATCAGTCAAACTGGTCGTTTGGCACAAACTTTATGCCAGGCACACAAGGTTGGAATACCATGGAGGTGGACGGACTGTTACAAGGTCGTCTGCTTAACGACCGTTTAATAATCAACGGCAACTTTGGCTATCGCGACCACCCCTCTTATACTTCAAACTTTGTAGGTGACTTTGACATTCGTTATCTCCTTACACCGCGTGGCAACATCAGTCTGCGTGCATATAGTGAAACGAACGACCGCTACTTCACCAAAGCTTCGCTCACCACACAAGGTGTGGGCATTACTTTGCAACGCGACTTCACAAACATAGGACAACTCTTCCGCTCTAAAAAGAAAACCAAAAAGGCGAAAGAGAAAGACAGCAAGAAATAAAGAGTTTATAAAAACGAAGCAGAATTTAAACACCTCACCCCATTCGGAGTAATATAAGGTAGTTCTTCGGTCAGACGTTTCAAATCTTTGATTGTGTCCAACTTATATACCTATATAATATAGGGTCTGTCTCTTATACACATCTCCGAGCCCACGAGACTAAGGCGAATCTCGT
>ERZ1026856.946-NODE-946-length-15832-cov-6.219687_pt1 | contig 15832 bp, 14 predicted proteins | sample MGYA00380158_ERZ1026856 | MGnify/ENA primary metagenome ERZ1026856 (study PRJEB33269, sample SAMEA4719794) | human gut metagenome | biome: human-associated habitat; feature: organic feature; material: feces | place: Cameroon | collected 2013-10 ...
ACCGGTTCCATGTGATGAACAGCAGATATCTCACACCATATGATATCCTCTCTGTGGCTGGATTCTCATGTACTAATTCCCTTCATTGCCATAAAAGCATATTTAAAAATGTTGAATTGTCAATTATTTTAATCCATGAAATATGTTTTGTCAAGAAAGCACCTGATTATTTTCACACGGAAAGCACTTGATCATTTTCACACGGTCTTACTGACATATCAAAATTCAGCAATGTTACCGAAGCCACCCGGTCCACATACAATGCATAGATATCGCTGTCCTTTTCCAGGCTTTCCATATCCACAATCTGCTCGCTTTTCAACCGGTACGGCTGACCATAATCCCGTTTCTCCGGCTTCATAAAATAGAAATAATTCTGCCAGCTTAATACCGTTTTGCGTTCTGGATACGGAAATGGCAGTCCAGCCGGCACATTGATATTCCATGCATCTGCTCTCGCCGCCTGTTTCTCACCTGGATTACTTTTTCCGGGCATTCCTTCCTCCAGGACCTGACGGATATACCGCTCCAAGATGCTTTGCGCCGCACTCCAGTCCATCTCCCCGAAGTCTTCGGAATGCTGTCTGGAAAGATCCGCTTCGACAGATACGGCTATTCCCGGGATTCCATGACTGGACGCCTCAAAAAGCGCACCCAGCGTCCCGCTGCAAGTCAGACAGGTCCCAAGATTTTCACCGTAATTGATCCCGCTTACACAGAGATCCGGTTTCCTGTCCGCGAGTTCCAGCACACCATGCGCCACTGCACGTGCCGGACTTCCATGCACCGCATATGCCAGCATTCTTCCCGGCACTTTCTCTATGATCCCGTCATCCGGGCATATAGGAAAAGAGCGCCCCATCCCAGTCTGCTGGGTATGAGGCGCTGCAATTAACACATCTCCTGTCTTCGCAGCAACTTGCGCCGCCGCATATAAGCCCGGACTATGAATCCCATCATCATTTGTAACTAAAATGAGTGGTCTGTTCTTCATAATCACCTATATCCTTCTGAATTCCATACTATTCAAATAATTCGTATGTCTTCTTCAACACTTCATCTGTGTGTACAGTAATATCTTTATAGATTGGAATCATCTTCTTATACAGTTCTACATTTTCCGGATTTGGTACAAATGTATCCTGGATCTTAACCATTCCTTCTACTGCTTCTTCGAAGCTTCCATACACACCTGTTGCAACTGCCGCACAGATTGCAGAACCAAGTCCTGCTGCTCCGTTTACTACATTTCTTACTGCCGGAAGGTTGAATACATCAGCAAAGATCTGCATGAACAGGTCGCTGTTAGATCCACCGCCTGTGATGATGATCTTATCCAGAGTCACACCAACTTCATTGACCATGTCTTCTGTATGTCCCTTAATCGTCATTGCAACAGCTTCCAGAATAGAACGGTAAATGTGTCCTCTGGTATGTCTTCCGTCGAATCCGATCATGATACCTTTCTTATAGCGGGCATCTACAGGTGCCAGCCAATCAAGAACTGTCATCAGTCCGTCACTTCCTGCTGGAACTTTTTCAGCTTCCTCGCTCAGAAGTTCTTCTGCGGACATTCCTTTTTCTTTTGCCATCTGAATGTAGCTGTCACCTAATACATCTCTGAACCAGCTTACTGTCCACATACCTCTGCGGATTCCGTTGCTGTCATAGAAATATTTATTCGGTACACAAGAGAATTTCGGCCATGCATAAGAAGTGCCTTTTAAGTTCTCTTTTCCTTCCATCATAGCGGTTGTGTAGGTTCCAAGTGAGATGCATGCTGTCTTATCGCCCATACATCCGGTTCCGAGACCTTCAACGGCTTTATCGTTCGATGTTGCAACAACCGGAACTCCCTGTGGAAGACCTGTTGCCTTGGCAGCCTCTTCTGTTACATATCCAAGTACATCTCCAGGCATTACCAGATCGAACAGCATCTCTCTTGGCATTCCTGTTGCCTTGTATGCTTCCGGATCATCTGACCACCGCCATTTATCTACATCTACAGGCCATCCATATTCATAATTGGCAACTGTATCTTTGCGCTCGCCGGTTAATCTGTGTGTGATATATCCGGAAGAAGCTACGATATATTTTACATCCGGATTCACATGCTCATATGGCTGTGATACACGGATATCCATCCAGCTCAGTGCCGGCTGTGCAAGTGTTCCGTCTTCTTTCAGATATGCTCTGCAGCAACGGATCGTGCAAAGTCCGATTCCAAGGATGTCATTAGGATCTCCTTCGAATTTGTCCATACACTTTTTAGATGCTTTACAGATTGCATCCCACCAGTCATCGTCCGGATGTTCTACATATCCCGGCTTTGGAAGGTCATATGGGCGGAGCGGCTCTCTTGCCTCACATACGATATTTCCGACTGTATCAAAGATCGTGATCTTTGCGCTCTGTGATCCTTCATCAATACCCATCAAATATTTTTTACTCATTATTATCTACTCCTGTCTTACTCTGAAGTTACTGTCTGATTATCTTACCAGATATCCTCCGTCTACTACCAGCAATGTTCCGTTTACATAATCTGCTGCTTTACTTGCAAGGAATACCATTGCTCCCATAAGATCCTGTCTTTCTCCCCAACGGTCTGCAGGAATGTGCTCTTTGATCTTAACGTATTTCGGATCGTCTTCATTTCCGCTTCCTGTTCCGGCTGTCATAGCTGTCTGGAAGTATCCAGGAGCGATACCATTTACTGTGATACCATATTTTCCAAGTTCATCTGCGTATGCTTTTGTAAGTCCCATAAGACCAGCTTTCATAGCTGCGTATGCAGGAGATCCAAGTCCTCCGAGGAATGAGAACAGTGAGCAGATGTTAATGATTCTTCCGCTCTTCTGAGGGATCATGTATTTAGCAACTGCGTGGCTTAAGTCAAATGCGCCTGTCAGGTTGATTGCGATCATTGGATCCCATTCTGCTCTTCCAAAATCAAGTACATCAGCGATCTTGCAGATACCTGCACAGTTTACAAGGATATCGATGCTTCCGTATGTCTCTACACACTTCTCAGCAACTTTGTCGCACATACCATCTTCTGTCAGGTCTCCCTGCATGAATGTATACTTCACTCCACAGTCTTCGATTAATTTCTTTGTTGTTCCGTCGTCATCTACATAAGCAAATGTGAAGATATTTGCTCCTGCTTTTGCAAGTGCCAGTGCAAATGCCTGTCCGAGTCCACTGTTTCCACCTGTAACAATTGCGTTTTTACCCTTTAAAGAAAAGAAATCCATTGAAAAATCATTAATATTTAACATTATTTTTTACCTCCATTTTGTCCCAACATTTGTCTTTGCTAAAAACGAATTCCTTCATCTGCGCACAATGAAGAAACAAAAAAGAGAGAGTCCCTTCCACCCACTTTATGTAGGTAAAAGTTACTCTCTCTTTCGCTCTTTTAGTAACTACCTATATTGTAAATCCAACACCCAAATATGTCAATATCGTGATAATACCAAAAGAGTCTGCTTGTTTTTTATGCACTTTGCACAATTCTAAGTTCATTATTCAATACAGGTGTAAAACGTTTCGTCTGAAATTTGCTTGTAAATAATTCACATTTGCACAGGAACAGATAGAAAACATTCCTTCCGCTTCCATGCAATGTCTCAAAATTCCCCTGACCTTTTGCAATACACAGATCCGCTTCATCGATCAGGTATCTCACTTCCGGATTGATCTCATCGATCGGTGTTCCCGGTACATCAGTTCCATTCGGCATTACATTTACAAGATCCGTCAATCCGATGTCTTCTGCATCTTCATATGTCGCATCATTCAACGTAGGAAATCCCCTCACAACTACCGTTATGTCTAACTGTGGATATAATTTCTTCAGGATTCTGATGAACACTTTATCCAGCACGATCTCACCGGCATTGTCCGTGATATATACCAGTGTTTCTGCTTCTTCCAGTTCATTCTTAAGCCTTGCCAGCTCATCCGCATCCAGCTCCACATCAGCCCGGTTCTCCAACAGTTCTCCGAGCAGATCTTCGCTCACTTCATCCATTGCTCCAAAATCTATATAATTGCCCGTTACCGCATACTGAATGGCCGCAAGGAATTCATCTTCTGCCTTCTCGATATCGGCAATCACGGCCTCTTCCAGCCCGAGAAGCTTCCGGTTATACTTCTTCTTCGGCTTTTCATATGCGTCCATAATTCCCACTTTTTCATCGACTATGGACAATATCTCTGCCATCATCACCGGTGCCGGCATATCTCCTATCCTTTTGTCTTTCTCCAGGAATTTATCGATGCGCTTCAGGAGTATATCCCGTGTCTCTTCCGACACTCTGTATTGCTCCAGAAGTCCTTCTGCTTTGTTCCTGCAGCATGTCAGGCATACTGTATCCGCATTCATCTTTTCACCTTCTTTATCTCTAACAATCCCACACTCTGCGGTTCGACGTTGCAACTGCAATTGCACCTGCTTTTAATGCACCCATTACATCGTCTTTATCCTGTGTCAGACCACTTGCCACTACCGGTCTGTCAATCTTTTCTATCAGAAAACTCATAACCTTTGAAAGGCCTGCCGGAAGAAACTCTACAATGTCCGGATTGCAGTTCTTGATATGTTTTTCAATATTCGCATACGTAAAACGGTCCATCAGATAAAATCTCTGGATCGTAAACAATCCCACGTCATTTGCCCGTTTGATCATTGCCGGCTTCATACTGATGATTCCATCGACTTTTGTATATTTCTTAAGAAAATCTACACTGATTTCCTTTGAGGAAAGTCCGACGATCAGATCCATATGTACGATCGCCATCTTTCCTGCTGCTTTTACTTTCTCTACAATCTCCGGAATGGTGCAGATATCTCCATAAACAATATATACAATCTCGCAGTCTGATTCCGGAAGCGCCTCCAGCCATTCATCATTGATGATCTCCGGAATTACCGGACAGTTCTCTGTTGCTTCCATAAAAAAGTCCTTTGTCAAAGGTTCCATCTTCTATTCCTCCTTCACGGGCAGACGCGGGCTCTCTATAGGCCTTCCATTGCTGTCATAATCTTCTTTATGCACATCATATTTCTGCGGATTCTTCGCAATCTTCAACAGACCTATGATCATCAGCACCATAATGAACATATTCGGGAATCCTCCCAGGTTCGATGCTGCTTTGATACCATCAATTCCCGCAAAGCTGATCAGGATCCATGTTACAACGCCAACTGTGATTCCCCATACGATCTTCAGCCATGGCGCTGCTTCCTGTTCTTCCTGTGTAATACCATATGTGCAAAGTCCTGCCATCGCATTCGTGTTTGAATCCGAAGCTGTAACAAATGAAATAAATACAATAAACAAGTAAAACGGAATAACAATTACTGCTAATGGAAGCTGTTCAAATACTTTATATACAACCGCTTCTGTCCCTTTGTTCAATAGAGTATCATACATTCCGACTCCGTTCAACTCATAATAAATTGTTGCGGTAGAGAACAGTCCCATCCAGATTGTACTGAAGATGGCCGGAATAACGAAGTTGCATTTGATTGCATCTTTAATCGTATATCCTTTTAAGATCTTTCCAAGGAACACTGCCGTTACCGGTGTCCATGAAAGCCAGTTACACCAATAGAAGATCGGCCAGCTTCTTGCCCATGTATCTCCGAATACATCACCGGACATCAGACTCATCGGAAGGAAGTCCCTGACATATGCACCCCATGATTCTACTGACATATTTAACATATAAGCTGTCGGTCCGAATACCAGAAGAAATGCAAATAATACCATGTATACTTTTGCATTGATGGATGAAAGAAGTTTGATTCCTTTCATAACACCGGATACACTGGAAATAATGAATGTTGTAACGATTACAACAATAACAATTCCCCACATAACCGCACCGCTCTTTATACCGGTAAGATTCTGGATTCCGCCTGCAATTGTGAGTGTTCCGGTTCCAAGTGACGCTGACATACCTGCCACCAGTGTCACCAGACAAATCACATCGACGACTCCATTATACTTCTTGATTCTGTTACCCAATGCAGGTACAAGTGCAGAACCCATAGAATAAGATTCTTTCATGTTATAGAATACAAACGCAAATACCAGTGTTGCTACTGTATAGATTGCATATGGTGACCATGTCCATTCCAGAAACATTGTCTTCATTGCAAATATTGCTGCTCCCGGCGAAGCGGCCTTTACACCTTCAGATGCCGGTGGTCCGTATAAATGATACAGTGGTTCAGCACACGCCCAGAATAAGATTCCTGCTGCAATCGTTGTACAAAGTGTAATCCATACCAGATCCAGGAATTTCATCTTTGGATGTGCCTTGCTTCCGCCAATCCTGACTTTTCCAAGCGGGGAAAAGTATACAATGATCACGGTAACTACACACATAACCGTAACAACATTAAATGCCCATGAAAAATTTTTTAAAATCCAGCTTGTAACTGCATTCAATCCCGCCAGGAATGCATCTCCATTTACCAGACTGACTACTACCATCGCGATCAGTAATAACCACGGCGGAAAAAATACTGCTTTTCTTAACTTTAACTCTACATTCTTTTCTTTTACTGCTGCTGTCATAACTTTTCTCCTCTCTCTATCGTTATGTGCACTATCTTGGAACCAGTTTCTCTCAATATCCGTTCCAGTTCCTGTTCCTCCTTTTCTTTCATGATTCTTTTCGGAATTGTGAATACTTCCCGATCCACCCGTAATACATACAGATTACCGGAAATATATGCTTCCGTATTCTTACCCGTCATTTTGACGGACTGTTCTTTATCTCCATACTGGATCTTGTCTTTTTGTATCCTGACATTATAGGTTCCCTTTTCCCATGCAATCTTTTTTGCCCTCCGTTTCCTGCTGACCGCAGGTACATAAATGATATACAAAAGCAGCAGAACCATAATACCCAGCAACACGATCCAGAAGAACTGCTGTGTATTGCGCATATATGCGATCAATGCGCCCACACCGATCAGACTGATCACGCCTACATTTATATCTCTGAACTTCCCCTCTTTTTTGTAATCCAGACACAAAAGTGCCTCCTCTATCTCAGCCCTGGTAAGTTGATATTGAAACCTCAGCAATCTCCTCTCCTCTCTTTTATGATCCGGATCAGTTCCGGTACGATTTCGTACAGATCTCCGACCATCGGATAATGTGCGATCTCGAATATCCTCGCCTTCGGATCTTCATTGATCGCTATGATATTTTTTGTATTCTTCATACCTGCCATGAACTGTACCGTTCCTGACACTCCACAGGTGATCATATAGTCCGGGCTCACGGTATTCCCCGATAATCCGATCTGCTCTTTCGGCAACATCCAACCTTTTTCGACAAGTGCACGGCTGGATGCGAGCTTTCCACCTAAAAGTCCGGCCAGTTCTTTTAACATCTCCAGATCTTCTTTTTTCTTCACACCGCGTCCGGCAACTATCAGTATCTTCTCTTCGGTAATTCCTTTTTCCACTTTTTCTGCCTTCGACGATATGATCTCTATCTCTTTACTTTCTTCCTTTACTTTTTTGTTTACATATTCTGTGACATTCTGATCGCTCTTATCCACCTTCTGCATAACTCCGGGTCTTACCGTTGCAAACTGCGGCCTGCCAAACTGTGTCACAATATCCGCCATAATATTTCCGCCAAATGCCGGTCTCGACTGTACAAGATTCCCTTCCTCATTGATCGCAAGTCCTGTGCAGTCTGCCGTAAGACCGGTCTGAAATCTGACCGCCAGTCCCGGTGCAAGTGATCTTCCTTCGTATGTACCTCCTACCAGTACGATCGCAGGCTTCAGTTCTTCTATACATTCCGACAGGATCTTCGTATATAGCGGTGATTCATATTCGTCTTCTGATTCGTACAGATATGCTTTTGCAACCGGATAGCCATTCAATGCTTCCTGTATACGTTCCATATTCTGTCCGACCCCTGCCGCATAGATCAGATCTCCCGACACTTGGGACAATCTGACCGCTTCCCCGATCAGTTCTTCGCTTGCCGCATGAAGCTGCCCTTTATAACATTCCAGATACACGAGGATACCGGACCATTCTCTTTTGTCTGTTCCTTTCATCGGCCATCCTCCTCCAGAAATTCTTTTAAGATGTCTGCGATATACTTCGCTGCCTCGTCCTTTTCCATGCACAGGAGCGCCTGTTTACTGGTCTGCTCCGGGGGATAGATCTTCTTCACTCTTGTCGCAGAACCTTTTAATCCATAATGTTCCGGATCCTGATCTTCCAGATCCGCCATGGTAATAAGATGGATCTCTTTTTTTCTTCCACTGATCTTCAGCTTAAGCGATGGCATTCTCGGCGGGAATCCGTCACGTTCTACAGACATAAGACACGGAAGTGTGACTTTCGCCGTTACCGTTCTGTGTTCCATACAATATTCAACCCCTACTGTATCTTCATCCAGAACCTCTATCCCGGTTACCCAGTTCAGTCTCGGTATCTGCATCCATTCCGCGATCGCACCGCTTACCTGTGCGGTGTCTCCGTCCGTCGTCTGCCTTCCGCATAAGATCACGTCATAATCGTCCGCAGACTGTATTGCCTGCTTCAGTGTATAAGACGTTGCAAGCACGTCTGCACCGGCAAATGCTTTATCACAGATCAGATATCCTTCGTCCGCTCCCATCGCAAATGCTTCCCGCAGAACCATCTCTGCCTTATCCGGTCCCATTGTAAATACATGCACTTCTCCGCCACACTGTTCTTTGATCCGAAGCGCCGCTTCTAATGCGGCAAGATCATACACATTTACAATTGCCTGCAGACCCGAACGGATCATCACGCCGGTCTTTTTGTCCATGTCTCCCTGCGACGTTGCCGGGACCTGTTTCATACATACTGCAATTTTCATACGCATTCCACTTTCTATCCCAGTATATTTCCCTGATTCAGTCTGCCGTCTATACCCAGGTGTGCTTTTAACTTCCGGCACAATTCCTGATAGTCCTCCGGAACACATGCTCCTAATATCTGGCGTTTTAATTTACCTACACCATGTTCACCCGACACAACTCCGTGTAATTCTCTGGTACGCTCTGCCCAGCTTCTGATCAGCTTTATACCTTTTTCATATGCTTCGTAATCCTCAGGAAGGATATTCACATGCAGATGATTCTCCAACGCATGTCCGAAGATACAGCCTTCCAGTCCTGCCTGATTCATATCTTCTTCATACTGCTCCAACAGTTCCTTAAATGTCTGTTCCCCGATCACCATATCTGTTCCAAGCTTTGTGATCCGGTCATCTTTTCTTCTCTGCTCTTCGATAAAGAGATTGGCTGTCTCTGCTGCCGCATGGCGGAATGCATGAAGCTTTTCCACTTCTGTCTCACCGGACAGCGCCCAGGCCTGATCCGGATCACTTCCACATTCCATGGCTGCCTCCATCAGACTCTCAGCGATCACTTCGATCCCCTCTTCGCTTCCCTGAAGTTCTGTGTAGACCAGTGCCTGAATCTGCTCCTCGATATCCGGCAGTTCTTTGATCTTCGTCATGGTCTCTTTTCTTGCTTCGATCAGATCCATACTCCTGCGGTCCATATATTCCACCGCTGCAATCTTCGCATCTTCCGCTTCCGGCAATTCGCTCCGCAGCATATCTACGAATCCGGCGGCTCCATCTTTCTCTTCAAAGAAGAAGACGATTCCCCAGACTGCCTCCGGTTTCGGGATCAGTTTCAATGTTATCCTGGTGATGATTCCTGTAATTCCTTCTTTTCCAAGAACCATATCCAGTGCATCCATCTTCTCTCCCGGAAGGATTTCTTCTTCCTGTCCTCTGGAAATATCTCTTACATTGCCTGCTCCGTCGATCAGACGGATACTTTCGATATAGTCTTCCGTCTCTCCATACAGCATGTGGCTGATTCCCTGTGCTCCCGAAGCTGCGATTCCGCCAATCGATGCCGACGTTTCTGTCGGGTCCGGCGGCCAGAACAGATGCTCTTTCCGAAATCTTGCTGCAATTTCTTTGCGGAGCTCCATAAGATTGATCCCCGGCTCTACCGTGATCCGTCCGGTTCCATCTTCCATTGTCGAATGTCCGATCACCTGATTCATATGAGACAGATTTAATATATGGCCGCCCATCGGAACACCGGCTCCTGTAATTCCTGTCTTCGCCCCCTGGATTGTCACCGGTACCTGCTCTTCTTTCATCTGTTCTAATATAGCAAGTATCTCTTCTTCTGATTCCGGGAACGAAATGCTGTCTGCATGGCCTTTATATTTCGACTCGTCTATCAGATATTCTTCATATTTCTCTTCCATCTGATAAATTGTTGCTGCCATATGTTCCGCCTCCTTACGTTTGATAGTTTCGCTTTTATTCTATGATTTTTCTAATATTTTATTTAACGCCTCGATGAATGGTTTGAAATCTTCTACGATCACCACATCGGCATTCTTCATAATCGGTGCATGTTCATCCGTATTCACTGCTGCGATGAACTTACTCTTTTCAATTCCTGCATAAAATGCAGCTGCACCGGATACCCCTGCAGTGATACACACTGCCGGATTGGTCATTGCTCCCGACACACCGATCAGATGATTCATCGGAAGCCACGCATTCATTGCCGCCGGACGGCTCACACCTACCTGGCCGCCTGTTCTTTCTGCCAGTTCCTGTAATAGTGCGATATGTTCTTTCTTGCCGATTCCCCGGCCTGCCGCGATCAGAACTTTTGCCTCTTCCAGACCTTCTTCCTGATTCTCCGGCTCAAAGCTTCTTTCTATAATATAAGAAGCCTCATCATGTTCATTACAATTATGCACTTCTGTAATCTGCATCTGACCCGGATTCAGTTCCGCCTTTGCCAGACCTTTTGCCAGGCTGATACAGTATGGTCCTTTTTTCATCCGGAAAACTGCTTCCATATGGTTGGAATAGACCATCTTACCGGCTTTTATATCAGCTTTTGCTTCATTTTCTATCTGAATACTGCTGACTGCCGTAAGAGAGCTTCCTCCCAGTCTTGCTCCCAGCCGGACTGCCAGTTCTTCTCCTGCATAATCACTTCCGAATATATATATATCTTCCGGCTCTTCCAGTTCTTCCAGAACCTTCAGAACAACCTCCGGCACGTATTCTTCTGCTGCCAGTACACTGACATTCTCCGTCAGCTTCCCGTTTAACTGTTTTGCAGCTTCTTCACTCTGGCAGTACAGATAGGTAACGCCTTCTTCTGCCCCGGAAAGATATGTTTCCTTAAAGCTTTTCATCTCCTGCATTAACTTCTGACAGTTCTGCAAGTATCCATTCAATACAAAATGATATCTCATATTTCTTCCAGCCTGCCTTTCAGATAATTTTCATAAAATGCAGCCGCTTTTTCTTCCGGCGTCTTTCCTTCTATCACTTCTGCATCCCGGCTGTGTTCTACCACGTGCAGATCCACGAGCTCCACTCCGGAATCTTCTTTTTCCTCAGGAATTTCTGTTACGTATTCAATCGGCCGCTTTCCACGGCTCATCTTATCTTTTAACGTTGGTACTCTTAAGTATGCACATGGTGCATTTCCCACTGCCAGTACACATGGTGTCTTGACCGTCCAGATGCGCTTTCCATCTGCCGTCTCGCTGATAACTTTTAGATGCTCTTCATCCACCGGCTCCATCCCAACTACCTGTGCAATACACGGCCAGCCTAGTTTTTCTGCCGTCAGATATGGTGTCTTCCGGTTATTGCCGTCCGAGCTTCCGATTCCCATGACGATCACATCCTGCTTCTGTTCTTTTTGCACATAAGATGCAACGATCCCTGCGATCTCTTCCGGTACGAATACCTTCTCTTCTTCCGATTCTGCCCTGACTGCATGCTCGAATCCAAGTGCATAGAGTGTCTTCAGGAAATTCTCATGCTTTTTCTTTCCGACCGTCAATGCATTTAATTCATATACGACGCCAAAGCCTTCTGATAAATCAGAAAGCTTCAGCATCATCTCCAGGGCACCTTCGTCATAACAATTCCACAATATTTTTACATACCCAGTATCTATATGTAACTGTTCATCTGGTGTCCAGTCTTCATCTGCCACCAGATCGTAATCTGATACAACTTTAAAACACCCTAATATTCTCATAAGCCATTATTTTCTCAGCGGAATCAGTGTTCCCATGTTCATAATACCGTTTGGATCAAATGCCTGTTTTAATGTTTTCAGCATGTAGTATGATGAGCCGTACTCCTGTGGAGCGTATTTTGCTCTTGCTTTTCCAAGTCCGTGATGATGTACGATAGATCCGCCGTATTTAATAACCTGTTCGCAGATGATCTGGTTGATTCTGTCATGGTATTTATTGATCTCTTCTTCCGGAGCACAGTCAACTACGTTGTAGTAGTATACAAAATACATATTTGTTCCGTTGATGTAGCTGTGTGAAGAATGTCCTCCCATCAATGTCATATCAGGTACTTCTGCAAGGATTCTGTCGCATGCTGTCTTGTAGATCTCATAAATGTTATCCCAGCTTCCGGATACCTCTGTTGTGATACCGATATTGTGTGTAGCTGCGATTTCTTCTTTTTCCTGTGCGATCTGTTCTGGTCCCCAGTTCAGTCCGCTGTACCATTTCTCGATGAGTTTTGGATCTACTTCTTCAAGTTCAGGATGTTTGTACATCATTTCCTTGATTCCTTCTTCGATTGCTTTTGTAATGTTAGCCGGTCCTTCTGCCATCCAGATCAGGATTGCTTTGTCTTCTTCCAACCATGAACTGAAGTGCTGCTGAGCATCCGGCGCATCGTAAAGTCTTGCGAATGATGGTTTGTATCCTGCAACCATTACTTCACGTAAGCAGTCAAATCCAAGTTTCATCTGATCGTTATCAAGCTTGAATCCGATGTAACGGTTGTTTTCCGGCTGCCATTTGAAGAGCTTTAATGTAACTTCTGTGATGAAGCAGAGAGCTCCTTCATTTCCGCAGATGATATGTCTGATGTCCGGTCCTGCTGCACGTCTTGGTACATTTTTGATTCTACAGATCTTTCCGTTCGGGAATACTGCTTCCATACCAACGATCATGTCTTCGATTCCACCATATAATGTAGAGAACTGTCCGATACTTCTTGTAGCTACCAGTCCACCGATCTGTGCAAGTGGTTTTGACTGTGGAGAATGTCCTGTTGTCAGTCCTCTTTCTCTTAACATATCGTCAAGTTCCTGAAGAGGTACACCACACTGGCATGTTACTTGCATGTTATACTCATCTACTTTTAACACTTTGTTCATCATAGATCCGTCGATAACTACAGAATCTTTTAATGCTGTCTCAAGTCCGCCTTCAATTGCAGAATGTCCGGTTCTTGGTACAACGTTGATCTCGTTGTCATTTGCAAATGAAAGAACTTCTGATACCTGTTCCGGTGTCTTTACATATACAACTGCTGCCGGAATTGGCTGTGTGTATACTCCACATACCTGTTCATATTTTCTATATCTGTCAATACTGCTGTCTTTTAATACCTGTTCATCTGTGATTACCTGTTCTTCACCAAGAATCTTTACCAATCCTTCTACGATCTGTTCTCTTGAAATAATTGCCATTTTTATAAAACTCCTTTCAAACTTCCTATTAATATAGTTGTTCTTCTTCCTTTTTGACCGATGAGCCTCTATAAAACCAGATCTGTGCGCACCTGTTCTGATCTTATAGAAGTTATTCCGTTTTCTTTAAATTAAAAATGGGAATAAAAAAAGAGAAAAGAAACCTGTCAGGAGACATACATTGTCTCTCAGGTTACTTTTCTCTTAAAATCTCTTCGGTAACTGGTTTTAGTATAATGCCTTGGGTATCGGATTGTCAATTGTGCAGTATTAATGTTTTTCCTTGTTCGTTTTTATGCAAATTGTACAGTTTATTATTTTTTTCTTATTTTTAATTGACTTTTTATACAAAAGACGTTATAGTCGAATCAGTTACAAGAGTATGAGAGAAGTAACGCCGCCGGGCATTACTTTTCTCTTTTTTTGTTATATGACATTCTATATAATATGATGACTGCAGCATCATATTGTGTTACATCTGTTTGTTATACGATGTTATACGAATCAAAATTATAACAGAAGATACAAAGATACACACGTTATAATGTATGTCATAATGCTATTTATATGGAGGGAAAACATGAACAAATCTTTTATTAAAAAATACGGCACGCTGTTACTTCTGGCGGCCGGAGCCGGAATCATCTTCCAGCTTCCTTATATTCGTGAGACATTTTATGTACCTATTCAGAATGCGATGAATCTGACAGACGCCCAGATGGGTATGTTATCATCCGGATATGCAACTATGGCAACCTTTTCTTACTTTGTCGGCGGTATTGTCGCAGATAAATTCTCTGCACGTAAGCTGCTTGCATTTTCATTCATTGCAACCGGTATCCTCGGATTATGGTTCTCAACCTTCCCTGGATATAACATCAGCCGCCTGATCTTCGTATTGATGGGTGTATCTACTGTTATTACATACTGGTCAGCTTGTATCAAAGCAACACGTTTACTTGGTGACAGCAATGAACAGGGACGTCTGTTCGGTCTTCAGGAAGGTTTACGTGGAGTTATCAACGCATTAGTTGTATTCGTAATGTCTGCTGCATTTGCTCATTATACAAATGAAGTAGCCGGTGCCGCAGCTGCGATCCGTATCTGCGCAGGTACACTGATCGTTCTTGGTATCCTTCACTACATCGTAATCGAAGATACCAAATCAGAAAAGACAGAATCTATCGCTACTGTAACAAAGGGTATGTTCAAATGCTTACTGATCCCTAGAGTATGGGTTCTGATCGGAATCATCTTTACAGCTTACAGTGTATATGGTCTGATCGGTTATGTTACTACATTTGCACAGCGCTTCTTCGGAATGACTGCTGCAACAGCTGCTACCCTTGGTGGTGTACGTTACCTGCTTCAGGGAGCTGGCGGTATCGTTGGTGGATTCCTTGCTGATAAATTCTCTCGTGCGAAAGTTATCGCTGTAGGATGTGTCGGACTTGCTGTTTCTTTTGCAGCTTATGTATTCATTCCTGGAAATGCATCTGCACTCGGTGTTGTTATTGCAAACTTCTTCATCGGACTGGTATTCATCTATGCAGTAAGAAGTCAGTACTTCGCAATTCAGGATGACGCAGGTATCCCAATTGAATTAAGCGGACGTGTATCTGGTATCACATCTGCAATCGGATATCTTCCAGACGTATTCATGTACACATTAGTTGGTAGCTGGATGGACAGCTACGGAAGAACAGGATTCAACATGACATGGATCTACGCTGCAGTTGCTGCTGTACTTTGTATCGTAATGGTAGTTCTGCTGAACGTGATCATCAAAAAGAATCCAAAATCCATTGAAGAATAGACAAGTGTCCATATCATTTTCATAAATCTCTTAAGACGGATGTCGGTTGCGGCATCCGTCTTATATTATGCTTTTATTGTCTTTTTCCGACTGTTGCATTATCATATACTATATTCTTTTTTCCTGCTTCTTGCAGTTTTTTCCACGCCATGATTTAATAAATATAACACTTGTTTTAACAAAGGAGACTTATATGACTACTTTAAATATATTATACGAAGACCCACACATCCTGGTCTGTGTCAAACCACATGGCATCGCAACACAAAGCAAAAGCATCCGTTACCCGGATATGGTCAGTCTGATCAAAAATCACCTGGTGAAATCCACTGATTCCAGGAGCTCTGGCTCATGTGAACCTTATCTTGCCGTCATCCACAGACTCGACCAGCCCGTTGCCGGAATCCTTGTCTTTGCCAAGAC
>ERZ1026856.949-NODE-949-length-15801-cov-6.867204_pt1 | contig 15801 bp, 10 predicted proteins | sample MGYA00380158_ERZ1026856 | MGnify/ENA primary metagenome ERZ1026856 (study PRJEB33269, sample SAMEA4719794) | human gut metagenome | biome: human-associated habitat; feature: organic feature; material: feces | place: Cameroon | collected 2013-10 ...
GCATAGCACATCTGAGAAGATGGATAAAACTTATCTACTTTAATAAAGTATTTTCCTCTATTCTCCAGCTTGTATTCAAGCATCTTCAAAAATATCCCATACCCGTTATCCATAGTAGCCTTGCCATTTCCAAATTCCTTATTGGACATCGATCTCATGTTTAGATTTTCCACACATACGATATCATACTGATTGGCTATCTCAGTACTTTTCTTGTGCAGAAAATCTTTTCTCTGGTTCGATATATGGGTATACAGTTTATTTACTTTCATCTGTTGCTTCACATAGTTAGAAGATTTCTCTTCACCTTTTTTAGAACCGATCTTGCGTGAGAGTCTGCACTGTAATTTGGCCAGCTTCTTCTGCGATTCTCGATAATATTTATGTGATTCCGGTCTGTCACCGTTACTACCTACATACAGACCATCCGACTTGTAATCCAGTCCAATAGCATTGTCTTTATCTAAAGCAGCAGGTTTGATATTCCTGTCATATTCATAAAGTACAGAACAATAGTAAGTACCATCTCTTCCCTGTGAAATGGAAGCTGACTTCAGTTTCCATTCTGGTTCAGGATTTCTATGAATCACCGCTTTTACATCTCCAGCCTTAGGAAGATGAATAAAACCAACACCCAGGAAAATCGTACCATTCTGATTGTTCGTAGTGTAGGAGCGTCTTGACTTCTTGATAGACTTGTATTTTGGAAAGCCACGCAGATTCTTTTTCTCTTTACAGGCTTTGAAGAATTCTCTATACGCCTTGTTCTGATTCAGCTGTACATTTGCCAGGGCAAGACTGTCAACTTCTTTAAGAAACGGAAACTCTGTCTTGTACTGCGCAGGTGTAGGATAGATAGACTTCCTGTTTTCCTGATATGCCTTGTCTCTGTCTGCCTTCATAAGATTCCATATTTTTCTGCAGCAGCCGAATGTCTTTGAAAACAGCTCTTTCTGTCTGCTGTCAGGAAGGATACGATATTTGAATGCGATATTTGCTTTTTTATCTTTGCCTGTCATGTCTGTCACCCTGTGTCTGAATGTACTGCCTGATTACATCAGCTGTCGCACCGCCAGTGCTTATCAGACAGAAGCTCTGTGACCAGAACATTTCTTTCCACAATGATTTGCGGATATCCTGATATTCTTTTTTGATAAGTCTGCTGCTGGCTGATTTATATGCATTTATGAATTTAGATATTTCAGTATTTGGCTGACCTCTGAATAGAATATGTACATGATCGCTGTCATGATTCCATTCTTCCAGAGTGATATTGTATGAAGGTGCAATATACAGAAACATTTCCTTGAGCCTGTCAGATATCTTGGCATCAATCACTTTGCGTCTGTGTTTCGTACACATGATCAGATGATACTGCAGTAGAAATACTGAATGATTATTTGTATCAAAGTTTCTAATGTTTTCCATACCAATATTATATTACGACTGACGTGTTATAACAAGGCAATAATGACAATTCATCCCGCCACTTACGAGTCTTAGAAGTGGGGGATTTCTTGCCGGGATTTGTTAAAACAACCAGAGGAATACCACCATATAGCATATATTCAGATAATCCCATATACTTATCACCATTATAAATAGTCATAAACTCAGCAAAACTTAGAGGGTACATATGAACCTCGTCACCCCTGTCAGCGAATTCGGTGGCTATATCTTTAGACAAAAGTTTTGCGTTGCTTCCAGTCACAAAAACATCCATATTTTCTTTGCGAAGATAACCATTCAAAACAGCTTCAAAGCAATCCAACATCTGAATTTCATCCAGCAGAAGATAATACATTCCTTTATCTACAACTTTAGAACGAATATAAGCTATAAATTTTTCAGGGTCAACTCCACGTTTTTCCTTTTCAATTTGAATCAAGCTTTCTCCAATCAGATAAAGATCATCAGCTGAATCAAAGGCAAAGCGAATGATATGTTCCTCATCAACGCCAATTTCTAGTAGGTGATGATAAAACAGAGTATTCAACAAATAAGATTTGCCACACCGACGAATACCGGTAATTACCTTAATCAGTCCATTATTTTTTCTTTTTATCAATTTATTCAAATAAAAATCTCTTTGAATCTCCATTTCAAAACCTCCTGCAAGAGATTTTTGCAACATGTTACACTTTTCTATTCTACAATCATATTCTATGTTAAAAAATCATGCAAACTGTGATAAATCCACAAGTTTTCCACACAAAAAACAGGAAATTCTCCATTACAGAGTATTTCCTGTTTTTTTAGCTATTCCAATTTACGCAAGTGGCTTGATTGCATATGTCAGTGTATAGTTTGCTTCCCCAACGCTTTCAGATAATCTTGTATTTAAACGATTATAAATAATCTCTACGTCAGATGCATTCGTTAAACGAACAAGCAAACAGGTTTCAGAATCTCCGTTTCTTGTTACGACATCTGTTTTTCTAAAAGATACTTTGAGAATATCCATCAATTGATTCATGATATTTCTTCTCTTTTCTTTTAAAGAATCTAAACGCATTGTTACAACATAATCATTTGTCTGATATCTTTGCGCATTTCTCATAGCATAAATACACAATTCATTAAAAGTTGCATTGTCAACAATCATTGGACCAACAAATGTAGAGTTTGGAAGCATTGCACTTACAATCGTGTCAGAAATCGTCTGTTCATCATCTTCAATGGCTAATCTAGCGACAAGCTGGTTAAAGGATTGACCTTGTGTTAATGATTCAAAAGGTACACCAACCTTTTTCTTGTATGTTTTTTTTATATAGTCATAATAAGATTTCGCAAAGTTATATTTCTTTGCTTTCAATAAGGAAATCAAATATGTATGAATCAAAGTTTCATCTAATTCATCTGCATCCAATCCCTTTTCACAAATATCAATTGCTTCATCAATTTGATTATTTTTCAAATATCTATCAGCTAATGTATTACAGATCTGTACAAAGATAGAACGATAATATCCTCGATCTGTTAATACCCATTCAACATCAACACCTTCCAGAAAATCACCATCATATAAATCTGCTGCCTGACGATATTGTTCAACACTATTATCACTCTTTGCTTCCAGCACTGCTTTTTCAAATGCTTCTGTATCTAAGTCCACACTGATTGTTGGATTAAACTGATATCCATTCGCTGTTGTAACAATCATTTCAACATTCGGTAAACCTTCCACAGTTTCTAAAGTTTTTCTCAAACGATGAATCGCAAACTTTAAGGCATTGGATGGATTCTCACTATCAGGCCAGAAGTTATCAATGATTTTTTCCTTTGATACGGATTGTTTATAATTACAGATCAAATAGGAAAGCAGTGCAGTTAATTGTTTTCCAATTTGACTGCTCAATGAAATTGTTTTTCCATCTGTTGTTACAGACAATCCTCCAAACATTTTAAATTGATATTTTCTTTTTCTCATAACATTATCCTCACAGTTTCTTCTTCAATAGCTCTCTATTGATCGCGTTTGATAAAGCAACTTCTTGACTGATCAATCCTTGTTTATAAAGATTCAGAATAGATTCATCCATACTGATCATACCTTCTTCTTTACTGGAAGCAATTGTATTATCAATTAAATGAAGTTTGTTATCACGTATTTGTGTCTTGATTGCTGGCGTCATCTTCATGATTTCAAAACAAGGAACAAGTTTACCATCTATTCCCTGCAGTAAACGCTGTGAAATGACTGCCTGCAAAGACATTGTTAACTGCACACGAATCTGCGCCTGTTGATTTGGAGGAAAAATATCAATAATTCTCGAAATCGTTTCAGAAGCAGATGATGTATGCAATGTAGATAAAACAAGATGTCCTGTTTCTGCAGCGCTCAAAGAAACACTTACCGTTTCCACATCTCTCATCTCTCCAACAAGAATGACATTTGGTGTTTCTCTAAGAGCAGCACGTAATGCAGAAACATAATCATCCGTATCATGACCAATTTCTCTTTGAGAAACAATCGATTTGTTGTGTCGATGTAAATACTCAATTGGATCTTCAATCGTAATAATATGATAATTCTTTGTACGATTAATTTCATCCACAATACAGGCAAGTGTCGTACTCTTGCCGCAACCCGTAGCACCTGTAACCAGTACCAGTCCATTATTCAATCCTGATAATTCAATAATGGATGAAGGAATATGATAATCCTTTGGATCTGGCAATTCAAAACGAACAACACGTAATACTGCAGCTAAGGAACCTCTTTGATAGAATGCATTCACTCTAAATCTGCCAAGTTGAGATAAAGAGAAGGAGAAATCATCTTCCCCGTGTTTATCAACACGGTCTACTGTAGATGCAATGCCTGTTGATAAGCGATATAACTGTTCAATGAGTGATCTTGTATCATTTGGTGTCAATATTGTTTCACTAACCCAATGCATTTCACCATTTGTCTTAAATGCAATTTTAGCCCCAGCAACAATATAGATATCACTCGCTCTCTCATCGATTGCTTTCTTTAAAATTTCTACTACATCCATATGCATCACCCTAATTCACAAAGCCTTGCTTTTCGTAATTTCCTTGCATCGCTGCAGTTTCCTGCCATTGTATTACTTTAAGTTTATCTTGATTTTTACAAACTGTCACTTCTAATGTTCTCGTATCTGTAATAGAAACACTGTAATGATATGTATGATCCTGCTTTGTAATTCCATTTTCTTTGAAAAACGAATCATCTTCTAAGTGTGATATTAGCTGTTCATAGATTTCAGTTGCCTTATAGTCTGCATTATAATACGCAACATTTGCATCAATGATCTTATCTGTTTCCTGTAAGTTATGACGTGCCTGTAAATATGTCAGTGTCGCAAAAATCGTCAAGCAAAGTACCACAAAGATCATCATAAACGTAGACATGCCTATTCCTATAGATACTGTATTCTCTTTATGATTTCTCATATCCTTCTCCTGTTATTCACTAACATACTTCACTTTCACAACTTCTAATACATTTTCTTTTGTATCTTTCGCAGTTACAACATATGTATTCTCATTCTTTTCAACATCAATAACATATTGTTCATATGTATATTCCTGTTGATTTCCACCATGCATTCGAATTTCTTCCACAATGGAATTCACTCTCAAAGAAGCTTCATATTTCATATTTGCTTCTTCATTCATTTGAGAAGCAGAAGCAAACAGCATAACAAACACAATAGAACAAATCGTAAACATCACAATGACAATCAATAATTCCAGCAAAAAATGAAAAGATTTATTTTTCATTTGACACCTACACTTTCTACTGCACCATTGATTTCAATCGTATAGATTTTATCTGCATAAGAAATAGCATATGAATCTAAATCATACAGTTTCATACCTTCTCCAACACTCATATCACTTCCATCTTTCAATACGATTTCATATAACGCATGATTCTTTTCATAGATACAAGTCTGATATCCATCTTCCTGAATCTTTAATACACCATCATCTAAACAAATGGCATCACTGCTGGAAGCATGATGGATTTTTGTGGAAAGATAGGCTAAAGGAATCTGTGTATCTTCACGCACCTGTTCCACTTGAATTCCTTTCTGATATTGCCTTGCCCCAAATACAAGCATAAAGAAACTACAGATGACAAACATCAAAAACAATATCAAAGAAAATCCAATATTGATCCAAGTATTCTTTTTCATGTTTGCCTCCTCTCATTTACTTTTCTTGCTCACCATAATATCTGGAAACATATTACTTCCTTCACTTTGATAAAAGACATTCACTTTCTTTGTATCAATGATCAATCCATAATTCTCTTCCAGATAAGAAAGACTTGAAGGATAATATCCTTCCACGCTATAACACGTCATTGCGGCTTTTCGAATGTTTTCCTCAATTGTCTGTATCTCATTTTCACTATAAGAAGATTCACTTAATATAATTCCATATGTAATACTTCCAAATACAAGCACACAGAACAACGCAAGCATTCCTTTTGTGAATATATGTTTTTTCATAGATTCGCCATAATACCAATCAAAGGTAACATTACAGATAACAATATCATTCCAACAATCAATGATAATAAAGCAATCAATGATGGTTCAATCATATCCAGCATCTGATTGATTCTATAGTCAATATCTTCTTCATATGCTTTCGCAACCTGATTCATTGTTTCTTCAAAGTGACCACTTTTTAAACCAATGACCAATAAGCGATTATAAATTTCTTTAAAAATATGACTCTGTAAAATACACTCCTGCAAACTGTCATTATTCTTTAAACGTACAACAATATTTTCAATCTGTTTTTTCAAAGCATCATCTTCACACATCGTCATACACATCTCAAATGCATCTTCCTGGTGAATACCACTATTCAAAAGCAATGACAATGCATATGCAAATTGAACAATACTCAATTCATACGCCAGTTTCTTTGTGAAAAAGAATTTTTGTAAAACACTTGTCAAAGATTTTCCTGACACCTTTAAATGCAACCATGTATATGCACACACAACAAATACAACCATTAATATCACCAAAGAAAGAATCGCAAAGTTCTTTCCGATAGAAAAGATTGTCATAGAAACGCCACTCAAAGCAATTCCCATATTACCTAATTCACTTTGAAACATTGGCAGAATCTTCACCAGCATCACAATAATGACCACAAGCATCATCGTAATCAAGATTCCAGGATATGTTAATGCATTCTTGATCTTTGTCTTTGTTTCTTCTGTACGATGATAATACAAGGCTGTTTCTTTAAAGATACGATCTAGATATCCGCTGGATTCTCCAACTTCAATCATATGAATCAAGTATTCATCATACAGATTCGTTTCTTTCATTGCTTTGCTTAAAGCAATACCATTTTCAACTTTCTGTTGAATCTCTTGTAAAACTTTTTTATATTCTTGATCTTCTACCTGAGAAACAATCGCATCAATTCCATCTTCCACGGTAATACCGCCATCCAGAACCATTGCCATTTGTTCACAAAATTCTGCTTTTTCTAATTCACTGATTTTCTTCATAAAAGCTTCTCCCTTAGTATGTGTATTTCATATCATACGGACCTTTATATTCTTCATTCATTGCCGCATATGTCGGATCCATTGTTGTCCATTCACATCTTTTGAAGTATACATGTGGTTTGATCCATCCCATGTTATCAATGTACACTTCAATCCATGCATGATACCCTTCATCAACCATTCCCGTAACAACTTTTGTAGGGATATGCTGTACACGCAGCATCGCCGCCATCAACGATGCATAATCAAAACAAATCCCTTTTTTATTTGTATACACATCATCTAATACAGGTAATACATACTTCCCCTGTATTTCTTCCACTTTATCCCAGTCATATACAACTGTATCAATACACCACGTAAAGATATCACGCACACGATCTAAGTCTGTCGTATCGTCTTTAACAAGCTCAAATGATTTCTTTAAACACAAAGTATCAGCATTGTAATCAACGACCTGATTTGGATATAAAAAAGGAAGAAATTCATTATCCAGTGTAACGTCAAAATTCACTTCAAATAGCAGTGCATAATTATCTCCACCAACATTTTCCAATACTCTTACTTTGTAGGAACCATCTGACATATTGACCGGAAATACTTCATATGTATTATCCAGATTTAAATCATATGTATACGCTACACTATCTTTAACAACCTGGATCTTGATCCGTTCATGATCACTCGTTAATGTTTCTGCCATAAAATACCCTTGCGATACATTAGAATAATCAATCTGCACTTTATCATTTGCTTTTATCTGTACACCATCTGCACTTGGCCATAGTATTTCATCAAATGTATAGCTTTTACTTTCAGGATTATTATCCTTCTCCTCTTTACAAGAAGTCAAACAAACACTTAAACAACAAATGATCAGTAATTTTATGATTTTCAACAACACATTCATAATGCTTATATTTTACTCTAAACAAAAGCATTTAAAAAGAACTCAGAGTTGAGTTCTGAGTTCCTTTTCAGCATACCTTTGACTTATGCGTTCTGTGAAGACTGTTCATCTTCGTCTTCATCTTCTTCGTGCCACTTTCTAGCAAAGTATGTAGATACGATACTGATTAATCCGAATAGAACCATCAATACTGTCCACTTATCTACAAGCACCATGTCGTGAGCAAGATTTTCAGTGAGGATGAATACTACTACTGCTGCGATTGCATCGATCACTGCAACGATCTTCCAAGTTCTATGACGTTTGGATGCAGATGTTTCATCATCCTGATTTTCACTTTCAACGACCTGATCATCCTTTTCTTCTTCATCATCTTCCTTAGCATGTTTTGCGAGTAACGCTGCGACTGCTAAGACAACACTTAACATTGCGGCAATCAAGTTAATTAATGCCCAATGGCCCTTTGGAGAAGCCTGAGGAGTTGCTTCTTCTTTAATCTTTTCTGGCTTAGCTGTTGGAGCTGGTGTTGGTTCAACCTTCGCCGGTTCAACTGTAGCTTCAGGAGCTGGTGTAGTAGTTGCTGGATGTGTTACGATTCTTGCTGGAACGTTTGGTCTAGATGGTCTAGCAGGTGGATTCTGTGGTGTTTCAGGCTGTCTAGGAACAACTGAAGCAGCTGTTACTGTTAATGTACCTTCTACAACTGTTACGTTATAGTTACCAGCATTTGTTCCTGTATGCATTACATATGTGAATGTGTTCTTTGTAGAACCAGCATCTGTAATGGATCCTGTAACGTTGAATGTTACACCTTCACCTTCAACAAATCCATCTCCAGTGATTTCAACACTGCCATTTGTGAATGCATTACCATCATATTGCTTAGAGTCAGTAGCACTTGTGAATGTTACGTCTCTCTTTAGAATGTTGTACTTGATTTCGAATGATCCATTGTAATCTCCAATACCCTTAACAGTCGCTGTGACTGTACCGGCATTCTTGATATCTGTTGGATATACGATTTCGTAATCTTTACCTTCTTCTAATGTTACGCCTGTCTTCTCATCCTTAACGATTGGCTTTTGCGCATGCTCTTTACCGTCATACTTCACATCCTTTGGATTTTCAACTGTGATTCCAGTCTTCTTGTCATCTGGTGTGTGTGGGCCATCTGGAATGATTGACTTAGGAGTAATTGTCAATGTACCTGCATTTTCTTCAATGTTGTAGTTCGATGCTAGTGTTCCTTCATTCAATTCATATGTGAATGTGTTTTCTGTAGAACCAGCATCTGTAATGGATCCTGTAACGTTGAATGTTACACCTTCACCTTCAACAAATCCATCTCCAGTGATTTCAACACTGCCATTTGTGAATGCATTACCATCATATTGCTTAGAGTCAGTAGCACTTGTGAATGTTACGTCTCTCTTTAGAATGTTGTACTTGATTTCGAATGATCCATTGTAATCTCCAATACCCTTAACAGTCGCTGTGACTGTACCGGCATTCTTGATATCTGTTGGATATACGATTTCGTAATCTTTACCTTCTTCTAATGTTACGCCTGTCTTCTCATCCTTAACGATTGGCTTTTGCGCATGCTCTTTACCGTCATACTTCACATCCTTTGGATTTTCAACTGTGATTCCAGTCTTCTTGTCATCTGGTGTGTGTGGTCCATCTGGAATGATTGACTTAGGAGTAATTGTTAGAGTACCTTCATTCAATTCGATATTGTAGTTATCGTATTTGAATGCTTCGTGTGTTACGTAAGTAATCTTATTAGCAACTGGACTTTCTTCAACGCTTGTAACTGTACCAATTGCCTTAACATCACTGACTTCATCATCGACGAATCCATCACCCTCAATTTTAACAACAGGTCTTGTTAATGGCATTCTGTCAAATTCTTTTTCATCAGTTTCACTTGTTAGTTTCACTGATCTCTTTGTAATTTCATACTCTCTTGTAACGGAACCTGTATAGTTGCCTATACCAGAAATCGTTACATGAATTGTACCTGTTACATTTCTGAAATCATCCTTAGCTTCACCACTATCATCTGTGTATGTAACTGTATAGTCTTTACCAGCTGCTAATGGGTGATTTTCTTTATCTACTACTTCTGGGATCCACTGATGATCTTTACCGTCATATACATGATTTTCAGGAGCATTAATCTGAACACCAACGTAAGATGGGTTTGGATTATCAGGATCTTTACCTGGATCAATTGACTGTTCTGTAACCTTCAATGTTCCGAGTGTTTCTTCTTTGAGTTGATAATTATCTTTTCTAGCACCTTTCCATACTAATTCGTATGTATTCTTAGATTCACCGACATCTGTCTGTTTGCCTGTTGTACGAACTTCAACATCATCACCTTCAACGATTCCATCAATGCTTCCACCAGCTGTTAATGGTGTTCCGTCATATACCTTTTCATCACTTTCTGTTGTGACTGTATATGGTCTTGGTGTAATCTCGTATGTCTTTGTGAATTCACCTGTGTAGTTTCCAATACCTTTCACAGTGATTGTAACTGTTCCAACATTTGTTGTATCGCCACTGTATGTCAATGTGAAGTCTGTATTTTCAACAAGATCTGCATTCGTCTTAGCATCTCTCACTGCAATTGGATTTACATGTGGCTTGCCATCATATTCAGAATCACTTGGATCAGTTGCTTCAATACCAGTCTTCTTTTCATCTGGTGTATCTGGTCCATCTGGAACGATTGACTTAGGATTAATTGTTAAGGATCCATCGTTTACTACGAATGTTACTGTGCTGTAGTTTGCATTGTTATTTGTGAAATCACTTACCTGTAATCCCATTGGATATGTACCCGCAGCTGTAGCCTTCACTTCAGCGTTTCCGTTGAATGTGAAATCTTCAGTTGTGTATGTACTGCCTTGTGTAATGGATACGTCATATCCATCAACACTCTTTTCATTGCCATCGTATTTAAATGTTTCTTTATGACCTGTAATTGTTACGACAACTTCACCATCTTCTGCAGTAACTTTTAATTCACCAAACTTAACTTCAATACTGTAGTTAGAAGCCTTTGTATTTGATTTCAATTCAAACGTAAATGTATTCTTACTTGAACCCTTTTCCGTCTGACTACCTGTCACATTGTATGTAGCGCCTTCTTCTTTTGCGAATCCATCACCACTAACGGTTACTTCATCCTTTGTTAATGGTAGCTTGTCATAAACTTTAGAAGCTGATCCACTTGTTAATGTAACGCTACGTTGCGTAATCTGATAAGTTACATTAAATCTACCTGTGTAGTTATTTGCACCAATGATTGTTACTGTTACTTCACCAGCATCAATTACATTATCACTGTAAGCCAATGTGTAATCTGTATTTTCTACTAATGTAACGCCTGTCTTAGTATCTGTAACGGTTGGCTTGTTCTTATGTTCTTCACCATCATACTTAGAGTCTGCAGGATTTGTTACTTTGATTCCTGTCTTTTCATCTTCAGGATTGATTGACTTAGGAGCAATTGTTAATGATCCATCTGTTACTACAAACTTCACATCAGTGAAATTTTTACTTGTATTACTGAATTGCGTACTTGTTAATCTCATTGGATATGTATTAACTTCCGTACCTTCTGCCTTTGCAACACCAGTAAATTCAATATTTGATGCGTTGTATAGTGGATTAGAAATTTCATTCACATCATAGCCTTCAACAACATGAGATTTTCCATCATATGTAACTGTAGCTTTCTTACCAGAAATCTTAACAGTTACTTTATCTGTAACTGGAGTTACTTCTAATGTTCCTTCATGTGTTTCAATTTCGTAGTTAGATGCAAGTGTACCTTCATTCAATGTATATGTGAATGTATTCTTTGTGGAACCAACATTTGTAATTGTTCCTTTGACGTTGTATGTTGCACCTTCCTTTTCAGCAAATCCTAATTTACTTGTTACTGTAACTGTATCATTTGTTAATGGTGTTCCATCATATACCTTTTCATCATTTGCACTTGTTAATGAAACTTTGCGCTTTGTGATCTGGTAACTCAACTCAAATGAGCCTTGGTAATTACCTTTACCTGTGACTGTAACCTTGACTGTACCTACATTTACGAGATCACCTGTATGTGTCAATGTGTAATCTGTATTTTCTTTTAATGTAGCCTTTGTCTTTGCATCTGTAACGGTTGGCTTGTTCTTATGTACTTTACCATCATATGTGGAATCTAATGGATCTGTAACCGTAATACCGTTTGTATCACTCGGAACGATTGGCTTAGCAGTAACTTTTAATGTACCGATAGAATCTTTACCGTGTTTATAGTTACTTGCTTTCGCTGTTCCTTCCCACGCTAATGTGTAAGTGTTATCAGAAGATCCAACATTTGTCTGTGCACCTGTCACTGTTAATACTACAGTCTCATCTTTCGCGAGATTATTTACACGACCTTTAGCTGTTAATGGGTTTCCGTCATATACCTTTTCAGCACCATCTGTCGTAACTGTATATTCTCTTGGTGTAATTTCGTATGTCTTTGTAAATTCACCAGTGTAGTTTCCAATACCCTTAACTGTAACTGTGACTGTACCTACATTTACTACATCACCACTGTATGACAATTTGTAATCTTTATTTTCTTCTAATTTTGCGTTTGTTTTAGTATCATTGACTGTCAGTGTATTCAGATGTGGGTTGCCATCATATACAGAACCACTTGGATCAGTTGCTTTAATACCATTTGTATCGCTAGGAACGATTGACTTAGGAGTAATTGTTAATTCTCCATCTGTCACTATGAATCTTACTTTTGTGAAGTTAGTATTTGTATTACTGAATTGGTTTTCAGAAAGATTCATATGATAAGTTCCTGCAGCTGTACCCTTCGCTTCAGCTTTTCCATTGAATGTGAAATCTGAAGTAGTGTATTTGCTGCCTTCTGTAATGGATACGTCATATCCTGTAATACTCTTTTCAGTGCCATCGTAGTCATCTGTTTTTGTATGGCCTGTAATTGTTACAACGACTTCACCATCTTGAGAAGTTACTATTAAGTCACCTTCTACTTTTGTAATGTTGTAGTTAGAAGCCTTTGTATTTGATTTCAATTCGTACGTAAACACATTCTTGCTTGAACCAACCTCTGTCTGACTACCTGTAACTTTATATGTAGCACCTTCTTGTTTTACGAATCCATCACCACTAACGGCTACTTCGTTCTTTGTTAATGGCGTCTTATCATAAACTTTAGAAGCTGATCCACTTGTTAATGTAACATTACGTTTTTTAATTTGATAAGAAGTGTTAGCTATTCCTTCGTAGTTTCCTTTACCTTTAATTGTTACTGTTACTGTACCAGCATTGACTGCTGCTGTATAAGATAATTCATAATCTACATTTTCAACAAGTGTTGCACCTGTCTTTGTATCTTCTACAGTTGGCTTGTTCTTCTGTTCTTCGCCATTGTACATTGTATCGTTAGGCTTAGTTACCTTAATACCAGTCTTTTCATCTTCAGGATTAATTGACTTAGGATTAATTGTTAAGTATCCATCTGTTACTGTAAATGTTACATTTGCGAAGTTTGTATTTGTATTTCTGAATTGGTTTTCAGAAAGATTCATATGATAAGTTCCTGCAGCAATACCTTCAGCCTTCGCATTACCAGTAAATTTAATGTTATTTTCCTGATATAACGTTGGTTCAGAAATATTTTCTACTGTATAACCTTCAACAGAATGTAAATTTCCATCATAAGTTTTAGTATCAGTATTACCTGTGATTGTTACAGTTACTTCGTCAGTAACTGGAGTAATACTCAACTTTCCTTCTTTCTTTGTGATTGAATAGTTTGCTTCTTTATAGTTTGCACCTTCAGTGAAAGTAATTGCATTTTTCACTTCACCTTCAGAAACATTTGTAACTGATCCAGTTGCGTAAATATCACTTACTTCACCCTCAACAAATTCACCAGTAATCGTTACAACAGGTCTAGTTAATGCTGTTCCATCGTATTTCTTGTTTGCAGATGCACTTGATAATGTAACTTGACGTGGGTTAATTACTAACTGTCCATCTTCTGCAATTTCAAATTTAACATTTGAGAAGTTTGCATTATTGTTTGTGAAATCTGTTGCTTTCAAGCCCATTGGATATTCACCAGCATCAGTTCCTTCAGCCTTCGCATTACCAGTAAATCTAATATTTGCTTGCACATACAATGGATTAGAAATACTATCTACTGTATAATCTTCAACAGAATGTTTATTTCCATCATATGTTGCAGTAGCCGTATTACCTTTAATTGTTACTGTTACTTCAGTAGAGATTGCAGTAATACTTAACTTACCTTCATTCTTTGTGATTGCATAGTTAGATGCTTTATAATTTGCACCTTCTGTGAAAGTAATTGTATTTGTTACTTCACCTTCAGAAACATTTGTAACTGATCCAGTTGCTTTAATATCACTTACTTCTCCAGCAACGAATCCTTCATCTGTCACTTTAACATCTGGTTTAGTTAATGCTGTTCCATCATATGGCTTACTTGCTTTTTCACTTGTTAATGTAACTTGACGTGGATTAATTGTTAGTTGTCCAGAAACAGTTTTCACAACAACCTTATCCGTTACGTCAACACCGTCTTTTACAACTTTTTCTGTACCTTCAATAACTGTATTTGAATATACTTGAGCATCCTTACCACTTGTCTTAGCTGTCAAGCCAGATACTGTATATCCATTGACTGTTGTATTCTTGAAGCCTTCAAGAGTTTGAACTTGACCATTATATGTTCTAGTTTCAACTTTAGCTTCTAATGTAATTTCAGTTTTTTCAACCCAAGTTGCATATAAAACGTTTGTTCCTTTTACATCAACTCTTATAGTTTGACCATCACTGTAAGTAGCATTTCCAGCTGTTGCTCCTTCTAATGATGTTGCCCATCCAGCAAAGTAATATTCTTTACCTGCAACTTCTGGAGCTAAGAAACCTAATGTATTATGAGCTGCAATTGCCACTTCTACATTGTTAAGAACTGGTACTGTAGTAGCTGTACCACGTCCATTACCTGGATTATAAGTAAGCGTTGTAGAAGCTTCTTCGCTTCCCCAAATAGCTGTCAATGTAACGACATTCTCTTTTGATGCAAGATCCTTATTAATTTCAAATGATGCACCAGGTTGATAAAGTTTTTTATTTAGCTGCCAACCTAAGAATTTCTTATTTGAAGTAGTTGTTGCGTTTGTTGCAACTGTAACGCTTGCACCACCAGCATATACTTTTGTATCAGTTGGCACTGTTGCGTTATCTCCTTCAGTACCAGGACTATATGTTACTGTAAGGTTACCATTATATAGCCACTTACCGATAACACTAGTATTTCTTACAATTGCATCTTCAGCATGGAATACTTCTGTTGTTAATTTATCATTACCATCAGCAACATACCATCCAGCAAATGTATAATCATTTACTTCTGGTACTGCAGGCAATACTGTATTGGCAATTGTACCTGCTTCTACCTTTTTAGTACCCTTAACTACATCGCCTTCAGGATTATTTAAGTTATAAGTTAAGTTAATCTTCTTAGCCGTCCATTTTGCGTATAGAGTCACATTTTGTGCTGGCATCTTCTTGCCATTAAAATCAAATGCTTCCCCTTCACAAAGTTCGTTATCATACCATCCATCAAATTCATAATAATCCGGCAATGAACTAGGTCTTACAGGAGTATAGTTCTCACTTGAAATACTTTGTTCATACTTCTTTTCTACCGATTTATCTTCTTTACCTTTATTGATAAATTTGATCTTATAAGAATTACGTGTATAGTAGAATTTTGCACCATTATATCTTTGGCCTATCTTTGTAC
>ERZ1026856.959-NODE-959-length-15713-cov-17.880764_pt1 | contig 15713 bp, 14 predicted proteins | sample MGYA00380158_ERZ1026856 | MGnify/ENA primary metagenome ERZ1026856 (study PRJEB33269, sample SAMEA4719794) | human gut metagenome | biome: human-associated habitat; feature: organic feature; material: feces | place: Cameroon | collected 2013-10 ...
AGGAATCCAGAAGTGGAAATGCAGCAGAAAAACTGTTATCCATGATCACAACTACTTGTACCGTCACAAGAAGAGAACAGGAAAAAATTGAGATTCCTATGGACGATCTGGTTGTAGGAGATATCGTACATCTTTCAGCAGGAGACATGATCCCAGCAGATGTCCGTATTCTGGATGCCAAAGACTTATTTATCAGTCAGGCAAGCTTAACAGGTGAAAGCGAACCGGTAGAAAAGACACCGAAGGTATGTGCACAGAAAGAAAGCATCACCGATTACAGCAATATTGCTTTTATGGGAAGCAATGTAATTTCCGGAAGTGCAACGGCAGTGGTTGTCTGCACGGGAGACCGCACTTTATTTGGTTCCATGGCATCTGCAATTGCAGGTGAAGCAGTGGAGACAAGCTTTACCAAAGGCGTGAATGCAGTGTCATGGGTTCTGATCCGGTTTATGCTGGTCATGGTTCCGTTAGTATTTTTTATTAATGGTATCACAAAGGGAGACTGGCTGGATGCCTTTCTGTTTGGTATTTCCGTGGCTGTCGGACTGACTCCGGAGATGCTGCCGATGATCGTAACAACCTGCCTTGCGAAAGGTGCTGTTTCTATGAGTAAAAAGCAGACCATCGTGAAGAATCTGAATTCTATCCAGAATTTTGGCGCAATCGATATTCTCTGCACAGATAAAACAGGAACACTGACACAGGATAAGGTTGTATTGGAATATCATCTGAACGTGAATGGAGAAGACGATACAAGAGTATTGCGCCATGCATACTTAAACAGCTACTTCCAGACCGGTTATAAGAACCTGATGGATCTGGCAATCATTCACAGAACAGAGGAAGAAGAGGCGGCAGATTCAAAGCTCCTCGATCTGTCAGAAAACTATGTGAAGGTAGATGAGATCCCATTTGATTTTACACGTCGTCGTCTGACTACGGTAGTACAGGATAAAAAAGGAAAGACACAGATGGTGACAAAAGGAGCTGTAGAAGAAATGCTCTCCATCTGTTCTTTCGCGGAGTGCGATGGTACTGTGCAGCCACTTACAGAAGAGGTTCGTGGGCGTATTCTGAAAACAGTAGACGAACTGAATGACAAAGGATTCCGTGTGCTTGCCATTGCACAAAAAAGCAATCCTTCTCCAGTGGGTGCATTTGGTATAAAAGATGAGTGTGAGATGGTACTGATCGGATATCTGGCATTTCTTGATCCACCGAAGGAATCTACGGCAGATGCGATCCGGGCATTGAAAGCACACGGCGTAACGACAAAGATCCTGACAGGTGATAATGATAAGGTAACACGTACAATCTGTAAGCAGGTTGGACTTGAAGTACGCAACATGCTACTGGGCTCTGATCTGGATCATATGACAGATAACCAGCTTGCAAAAGCAGTAGAGACAACAGAGGTATTTGCAAAGCTTACACCGGATCAGAAAGCACGCGTGGTTTCCATTCTCCGAGAAAATGGTCATACCGTAGGATTTATGGGTGATGGAATCAATGATGCTGCCGCTATGAAGGCTGCAGATATCGGAATCTCTGTAGATACTGCAGTCGATGTGGCAAAAGAATCCGCAGATATCATTTTGCTGGAAAAAGATCTGATGGTTCTGGAAGAGGGAATCCTAGAAGGACGTAAAACTTATGCAAATATGATCAAGTATATCAAGATGACAGCTTCCTCTAACTTCGGAAATATGTTCTCCGTATTAGCGGCTTCTGCACTTTTACCATTCCTTCCGATGATGAGTGTACATCTGATTTTTCTGAATCTGATTTATGACCTGTCCTGTACAGCAATCCCATGGGATAACGTAGACGAAGAGTTCATTGCAACACCACGGAAATGGGATGCTTCCAGTGTGGGTAGCTTTATGATCTGGATTGGACCTACAAGTTCGATTTTTGATTTTACAACTTATATATTCATGTACTTTGTATTCTGCCCGTTATTTGTATCGAAAGGTGTTTTATTTAATGATCTGGCAGCCCATTACAGCGGTGCAGAGCTTGCTGCTATGCAGGCACGGTATATCGGAATGTTCCAGGCAGGATGGTTTGTGGAATCTATGTGGAGCCAGACATTAGTCATCCATATGATCCGTACACCAAAGCTTCCGTTTATCCAGAGCCGTGCATCAGCACCGGTAACATTGCTTACCATGACAGGTATTGCGGTTCTGACAGTGATCCCATTCACACCATTTGGAGCTGCACTTGGTCTTGTGGCATTACCGGCATCATACTTTGCATACCTGATACCATGTATTCTGCTGTATATGATGCTGGCAACAAGTTTGAAAAAAGCATATGTCCGCTATTATGGCGAACTGCTCTAGGAGGTAGAAAAAATGAACTGGAAAATACTATGGATGAATCTTTTCGGAACATGTGAATGGCTTGGACTCAACATTGGCTTCTGGGTATCCATGGCAGCAGTGCTGCTGATCGTAATACTCATGAATGCAGTATTCTGGGGAATCAGATGTACAAATAAAAAGACATACCAAGATTGATTTGAATAATAGGGTGTTATTTACATTGCTTAGCGACAGCATGAGCTATAAGAAAAACCTATAACACCCACAAGGAATCTTCTATAACCAGAACAATTGACAAACCATGGTTACATAGTTATAATCTCAAATATAAATTAATTCCTACAAAACATATCAAAAAGATAGGAAATAAAGAAGGGAGAAAATCATATGAAAACAAATACGATTGTAAAGAACAAAAAACAGATGTGCCGCTGTTATATGTGCTGTATGGATGAATACGGTTTTATTTTCATATGATTTATGCACCTGAGTGTTTTGCAAAGAGAAGAAGCAGGCAGTTGTGATAAACATATGACAACGACCTGCTTCTTTCTTTATGCGCACACTCTTTAGAATTAACGTATGAAAGTGTATGAGAGAAAGATGCCTAAAAGTAGAAATAGATAAATGAAGAGGAGAAAACATTATGAAACAGAGTTTAGTAAAAAAATTAACAGCAGGAATTCTTACAGGAGCATTAGCAATCAGTGTAACAGCGTGCGGTGGAAATAGCGCAGATACAAATAATGCATCCACAAATGCAGACGTCAGTGCAGAAACAGAGACCAGTGGAGATGTCACCGTGATCAATGCAGTGACCGGAGGTTCGCCAAAGCCTTACATTTCCGTGGAGGAAGATGGAAGTTATTCAGGATATGATATTGAAGTATTACAGGCAGTATTTGACCGGCTTCCACAGTACAGTCTGAATTTGCAGACCGCAGAATTTGATGCGATTTTCTCAGGACTTACCGCTGGTAATTATCAGATTGCTGTCAATAATTTCAGCTACAACGAGAAGAGAGCGGAAAGTTACTACTATTCTTTCCCATATGATGAGATTAAATATGTATTTGTTCAGAGGGCAGATGATGAACCACTCACTTCTTTACAGGATGCCGCAGACAGAGGTTACAAGATTGAGGCAGGTGCCGGAGTGAATGTCACGAATGCCATTGAAAAATGGAATGAAGAAAATCCGGAATCACAGATTGAGATTATTTACACAGAGGCAGATCTCTCGGTTGTATTTGAACATATTCAGGACGGAACAAGCGATTTCAGGGTAGATGACCTTCCAATTTACAACAGCTACATCGAAGAGTTTGGTTTTGACGGATTACAGAAAACAGAACTATCTGCTGATGAGACAGCAAAGTTTTCAACAGCACTGGATGCGTACTTCTTATTCCCGTTAAATGACGAGGGGGCAGCACTTCGGGAGGATGTTAATAAGGTATTGAAAGAGTTACAGGAGGATGGCACATTAGAAGAACTTTCACAGAAATATTTCGGGGCAGATCAGGTTCCATCCGCAGATAAATTTGAAACACCGATCAACTAAGAAGAACGAAAAGCAGGAGGCAGAAAAATGGCAGAATTTGATTATGAAGTAGTAAATGGAAGAAAAATCAGAGTCCGTCCGGTAGAGACAGTTTCAGAGGTTGACGAGAACGGATATTTTCATAGACAGCCAAATCATTTTACAACAGGATTCGGACCGGGCGAAAATCCGGTAGAAAAAGGACGTTATCGTCTGGTCTGGGCAAAGCTGTGCCACTGGTCAAACCGTGCATCCATTGTGAGGGAACTTCTGGGGTTAGAGGATGCCATCAGTGTCAATATGGTAGAACATGCGCCTCATGAAAAAAATCTCGGCTGGGAATTTGTATATGACGAGAACAACACAGATCCGGTTTTAAACATTCAGTTTTTGAGTGAGGCATATTACAAAGCAGATGATGATTATACCGGACGAACGACAGTTCCGGCACTGATCGACGTACAGACCGGGAAAGTAGTGAACAACGATTACAACAGACTGACCAATTATTTTGAGGTAAACTTCAGGGAATTTCATGGAGAGAATGCACCGGATCTTTATCCGGAAGAACTCAGGGAAGAAATTGATAAGTTAAATATATGGTTATTCCATAATGTAAATAATGGTGTATACAAAACAGCATTTGCCCGCTCCAAAGAGGCATTCTGGGATGCTTACAATGCATTTTATGCAGCACTTGATATTCTGGAAGAAAGGCTCGGACATCAGAGATTTTTATTTGGAGATTATGTGACAGACAGTGATGTGAGACTTTATGTGACGCTTGCAAGACTTGATATCCGCTATGCATTCCAGCTTGGCCACACAAAACAGCGTCTCATTGATTACAAAAACCTGTGGGGATATGCAAGAGATCTTTACCAGATTCCGGCATTTAAGAACAACACGTACTTTAAAGATTTTGCAAATCCTTCCAATAAAAAAGCGGGACATCTCATGGAGACGTTTAACGCAAGATTTTTAGATGAGATCAATTTTGACGCATACTGGGGAGCACCTGCAGACAGGGCACATTTAAGCAGTGATCCGGGTAACAAATTTAAAATTGGGAAGCGATAGGCAGGAGGCATATTATGGCAGAGTATATAGAAGTAAACGGCAGACAGATCAGAGTCCGCCCGACAGAGACAGTAAGTGAAGTAGACAAATATGGCAATTTCCACAGACAGCCAAATCATTTTACAAAAGGATTCGGACCCGGGGAAAATCCGGTAGAGAAAGACCGGTACATTTTATTCTGGGCAAAAGGATGCCACTGGTCAAACCGTGCATCCATTACAAGGGAACTTCTTGGTTTACAGGATGCGATCAAAGTGGAAATCGTAGGCTGGGATGATGATGCTTATGAAAAACCTTTGGGCTGGGAATTTATAAATTCGCCAGATCATATCAACCCGGAAACAGGAGCACAGTTTCTGAGTGAGCTTTATTACAATGCAGACCCGGAGTACACAGGCCGTGCAACAGTCCCTTCTTTTGTGGATTACAAAGAGAAAAAGGTAGTGAACAACGATTATCACAGGCTGACCAACTATCTGGAGGTTGATTTTAAGCCATTCCAGAAGCCGGATGCACCGGATCTTTACCCGGAAGAACTCAGAGAAGAGATCGACAAGTTAAACTGGTGGCTGTTTGAAAATGTTAACAATGCTGTTTACAGAGCACAATTTGCACAATCCTTACAGGCCTTTTCCGATGCTTACGAGACATTTTTTGCAGGGTTAGATGCAATGGAAGCGCGTTTAGAACAGCAGAGATTTCTGTTTGGAGATTACGTGACAGACAGTGATATCCGTTTATATGTGACACTGGCAAGATTCGATGTCGCTTATTCCAGAAACATTGGTCCATGCAAAAGGCGTCTCGTGGATTACAAGAATTTATGGGGATATGCAAGGGATTTATATCAGATTCCGGCATTTTACCACAACACGTATTTTAAAGATTTTGCAGCGAGTGTTGATCTTAGCAAGGCAGACCCGGATTACTGGGAGTCTACTTATTACGATATCGTGATTCCGGATACTGATTTTGATGTAATCTGGAAGACACCGGCGGGAAGAGAGCATTTAAGCAAAGATCCGGCAAATAAATTAAAAATTCCAAACGATTTTTATAAACCGTGGAACTAAGGGAGAAGCAAGGAGCGGAAGATGATGGAAGCAGTGCATGCAACAGAAGAATGGCAGAGAGCAGGAGTGCATTATATCAGAATACAGGCAATGTGTGTCGGGTTTGATATTCCACTCAAATATGAATTTGCGGATGACACAAAGGACAGTGAATACATTCTGGTTCACGAAAACGGATTTCCGGTGTCTACCTGCCGGGTACGGATCGATGAAGAAAATGCCGGTCATATCGAGCGTGTTGCCACATTGGAAGAGTACAGGGGAAAACATTACGGGGCACTTGGAATCAAGGCAGCAGAGCAGCTTTTGAAAGAGCGGGGTGTTACAAACATACGGATCAATTCCCGCGAGAAGGCACTTGGCTTTTATGAGAAGCTTGGATATACACCGGATTTTTCCACCCGCTCCGGTAAAGGAGAATTTGTGTGCATCATGACTTCGAAAACACTGTAAATTTCTACAGACAATTGTAGTGATAAAAACAGAAAACGAACGGAGAAAAAACTATGGCAAAGTTATTTGATTTTGAAGCGGTCTTAAGCCAGCTTCCGGAGATTTTAAAATATCTTCCGACAACCATGATCCTTGCAGTCAGTTCCATGATCCTTGCACTTATCATCGGAATGCTCCTGTCATTGATCAAAACCAAAAATATTCCTGTGTTAAAACAGATCGCAGGAGTGTACATCTCGCTGATCCGGGGAACACCAGTGATCGTGCAGCTGTATATCGCATACTTTGGAATCCCGATGATCACAAAATACATATACCAGCAGAATGGATGGAATTATCAGAGTTCGACAACCTCCGGTTTTGTGTATGCGATCATCGCACTTTCCATCAATGAATCAGCGTACATCGCAGAGATTTTCCGGGGAGCTTTGGCATCTGTCAATGTCGGACAGATCGAGGCTGCAAGTGCGATCGGAATGACATATTTCCAGACGTTTCGCAGAATCATTTTTCCGGAAATGCTAAGCGTGGCGCTCCCGGGACTTGGAAATTCCTTTATTGGACTGATCAAGGGAACGTCCCTTGCGTTTGTCTGTGCAGTTGTTGAAATGACAGCACAGGGAAAAATCATTGGTGGAAGAACTTACCGTTATTTTGAAGTATATGTTTCACTTGCGATCATTTACTGGGTGATCACATTTGTGATCGAGCAGGGAATCAGGCTGATTGAGAAGAAAATGCAGATTCCGGATCAGGTGGCAAAAGTGGAGATATCCGAGGATGAGAGAGGGGTATAAAAATGTTAGAGATCAAAAACCTTTCCAAAAGTTTTCATGAGAATAAAGTATTAGACCATATTAATTTAAAAATTGAAAAAGGCGATGTTGTCGGAATTATCGGTCCTTCCGGTACAGGAAAATCAACCTTATTAAGATGTATCAACCAGTTGGAGATCCCGGAGGAGGGGGAGGCTGTTTTTGGTGGAAAAACGGTCGATCTTTCCAAAAAACACAAAGACAGTCTGGAATTCCGTAAGAGCACGGGCATGGTGTTCCAGAGATTTTATCTGTTTGAGAAAAAGACAGCGTTGGAAAATGTTATGGAAGGACTTATGGTTGTTCAGAAAAAGAGCAAAGCGGATGCAAAAGCAATTGCTTTAAAAGAATTAGAGCGTGTTGGAATGGCATCATGGGCAAATCATTATCCAAAACATTTGTCCGGAGGACAGCAGCAGCGTGTTGCAATTGCCAGAGCACTGGCTCTAAAACCGGAATTACTCCTGCTCGACGAGCCGACTTCAGCCTTAGACCCGGAGCTTGTCGGTGAAGTACTTGAAACGATCAAAAATGTTGCGGCAGAAGGACATACGATGCTCTTAGTATCTCACGAAATGAACTTTGTAAGGCATGTTGCCAATAAAGTGATATTTTTAGATGGCGGTCATGTCGTGGAGTATGGAACGCCGAAGGAAGTATTTACCAATCCACAGAATGAACGGACAAAAGAATTCCTGAGAAAAATGCAACTGCTGAATGAACCGGAATATGTAATATAATGAGCAGTGTTCATAATGTGAGGAATAAATTTGACTGCTTGCAGGCAATAATTTATTCCTTATATTATGAAGAGGGCGAATGCCCGACAGCCGGGAAAATCGCAGATTTTCCCGGCTGCACTGCGGATTAGATTGTAGATTTTCCAGGCGTGCACTGCGGAGTAGATTAAATTCAAATCAAACTAAATTAAATGCAGATTAAATAAATTGAAAAGAGGTACCTTATCATGGCATGGAAACAGAACATCATAGAAGATTTTAAACAACTGGTATCCTTTGATTCCATCAGTTTTCATGAGCGGAAGACCGCAGACTGGCTGCTTGCCAGACTAAAAAGCATGGGATTTTCTGTGGAGGAAGATCAGGCAGGTTCTCATTACGGTGGCGACACTGGAAATATTTTTGCCGTTCTGGACGGAGAATTAGACGGAGATCCGGTTATTTTTTGCGCACATATGGATGTTGTAGAATCGGGGAGCGGCAAAAAATCTGTTTTGGAAAAAGACGGAACAATACATTCTGCCGGGGATACTGTGCTTGGTGCAGACGACATCAGTGGTATTCTGGAAATCCTCTATGGTGTACAACTTGTTCTTGACAGTGGAAAACCTCATAAAAAAATTGAAATTCTGTTTACAATTGGTGAGGAATTATATGTCAAAGGTTCGGATGTTTTTGACTATTCGAAAGTAACCGCAAAACAGGCGTATGTGCTTGATCTGTCCGGGGCGGTTGGAACCGCTGCAAGACGTGCCCCGTCTATCATTTCCGTGAAAGCTGAGATAAAAGGAAAAGCGGCTCACGCCGGATTTGAACCGGAAAACGGGATCCATGCGATTTTTGCAGCGGCCAATGCGGTCAGCCGCCTCTGCATGGGGCATGTGGATGAAGAGACGACGTTTAATATCGGAACGATTCAGGGTGGAACAGCGACAAACATTGTGCCGGACTGCTGTGTGCTGATCGGAGAGATCAGAAGTTACGATCATGGGAAAGCATTGGAGACAGTGCGTATGACGGAACGGATTTTCACAGAGGAGGCGCAGAAGATCAATGCCACGGCGGAGGTGACAAGCCAGATCCATCTGATTGCCTATGAGACACCACTTGAGAGCAAGTCAGTGACCGATTTTCAAAAAGCCTGTGAAATCTTAGGATTTTCCGGTGAACTTACAGGTACGTTCGGCGGAAGTGATAACAACAGTTTTGCAAAAAACGGAATCGAAGGGCTTGTTTTATCGAATGGAATGTATAATGCACATTCGACACGTGAATACACAACCATCGACGATCTTTATAAAGGAGCGGAGCTGATCGGACAGCTTATTTTATTATAAAAAGAAATTTCTGTCGTATTCTGTTGAAGATTGTTGTTTTCGCATATAGCCATCTCGTGTAAGTTATGGTAAAATAGCCACAGATAGCGTCACGGAGGACGCAATAGTGGGAGGTAGCTCTTATGGATAAGAACAGCGAAAAAAATGTCAGGTTCCGCATAAATATTTCATTGTTAGTTGCGGTGATTTTACTGGTTGCAGATTTATATGCAATGATCAATATGCCTCAGAAATTTATTATTCTGGCGATCATTACAGCATTGTTTCTGGTTGCAATCTATTTTTTGGTAGATTCCATTTCAATTTATCTGATGGCAGAAAAGAATCGCAAAGAAGAACAGTATGATAGTATTTTTAAATCAGAAAAAGCGTCTTATCTTTTATTGAGGAAAACATTTGATGATCTGTATGAACTCATTGAAAAAGGAAACCAGTCCCGGAAAGCAAATGTGGAGGATATTATCCACGCACAGAAAGCAGTAGCAAAGGTTTCCATTGGAAGAAGTAAAGAGAATGCAGATGCACTGATGAATTCTAATGACCGCATCATGGAAAAGATTTCGATGTTAGAGGCTGTTTTATCAGACAATGTTTCGCATCCGGCACCGGAAACTAATAAAAATGACAGCGCATATGCACAGAATATTTTAGACAATCAGAATAAAATATTACAGCAGCTGGAAGTTTTGCAGAATACATTGAATACGATCGGAGCTGATGCAAAGATAGCAGCAGAGTCTGCAAAACAGAACTTTTTTACCGAGGAACGTATCTTAGCAGAAGAAAATAAAATTGAAAAAGAGGAACCTTCTCTGATGGAGGAGGCACCAGTTGAAGAAGAACCATCCATGATGGAAGAGACCCCGATCGAAGAAGAATCATCCGTGATGGAGGAGACCCCGATCGAAGAAGAACCATCCATGATGGAGGAGACCCCGATCGAAGAAGAACCGTCCGTGATGGAGGAGACCCCGATCGAAGAAGAACCATCCATGATGGAGGAGACACCAGTTGAGGAAAACTCAGTTAATGAGGAAGACTTATCCAAGTATGATGATATTATGGTAGATACTTTGACGGATTCGGATGATAATATTCCGGTCGAGAAGATTCCATTGGAAGATGAAACAGTTGTAGATGATAAGCCGGCAATGCCAGATCTGTCAGATCCGAATAAGGTTATGACACCGGATGAGATCGCAGCATTGATTGCAAACTTATAATAGAAGAAAGACTTCGGTGTAAAGTAAAAAAATAATATTTAAGACAATAAAAAATCTGTCATACAAATGCAATTTTTGTATGGCAGATTTTTTATGCAATAGGAAAAACGTTCTGGATGATTATTCGGCAGTGATTTTTACGATTTCCTTAATAACGGAAACAGCAGTATCCATACCTTCTATACTGATATGTTCAAATGGTCCGTGGAAACCATAGCCGCCGGTTCCGAGGTTTGGACAAGGAAGTCCCATAAAACTTAATCTGGCACCGTCTGTACCACCGCGGACTGGGCGGGAGACTGGTTCCAGACCAACGTTTTTGATTGCTTTTTTTGCAATTGCAACGACATATTCATTCTTTTCAATGACTTCCAGCATATTGCTATAGGAATGCTGAATGTTCAATTTTACAGTGTCTGCATGATATTTTTCATTCATTTTTTTCTCAATGCCACGCAGGGTATCAAGACGTTTTTCAAAAGTGGCTTTGTCATGGTCGCGCACGATATAATTCACTTTGGCGTGGGCGATGTCTCCGCTAAAATCAGTCAGATGATAAAATCCCTCTCTGCCTTCGGTGTGGGCAGGAGTCTCATTTTCAGGGAGAAGAGATGCAATCTCACAGCCGACAAGGGCAGCGTTGATCATAATATCTTTTGCCTCTCCAGGGTGGACATTGACGCCAGTGATTTCAAAAGAAGCACTTGCCGCATTGAAGTTTTCATAGGCAACTTCGCCCTCGTAGTCGCCGTCAACGGTGTAGGCAAATTTGGCTTTAAAATAGTCAAGGTCAAATAAATCAGCACCGCTTCCGACTTCTTCGTCCGGTGTGAAGCCGATCCAGATGTCGCCGTGAGGTATTTTTTCTGTGATGATCTGTTCCACTGCCGTCATGATCTCGGCAACTCCGGCTTTATCGTCGGCGCCGAGCAGGGTTGTTCCATCTGTAGTGATCAGTGTGCGTCCTTTTAATGTTTTAAGTGTAGGGAAATTGGATACTTTCAGATAAGCGCCGCTTCCTTTTAAAAGAACATCATTGCCGTCATAATCCGGAATGATCTGTGGTTTGACATCTTTTCCAGAAAAATCAGGAGCAGTGTCCATATGGGAAATAAAACCGACAGCAGGCTTGTCAGCATATCCTTTCGTTGCCGGCAGCAGTCCGTAAACATAGCAGTGATCGGTTAAAGTGACCTTCTCTAAACCGAGATCGCGCAATTCCTGTTCTAACACTTTTCCTAACTCAAACTGTCTTTCCGAAGATGGAATCTGTCGGCATTCCTCGTCAGAAGTTGTCCAGTAAGAGACATATTTTAATAATCGTTCTTCAACACGCATGTGAAACCTCCTTATAAAATGGTGCCGTATTTATTTTGATATAAAATCAAGCCGGGCACACATAGTTATAAAATACCATAAAATAGTGAAATAGGAAATATTAGAAAAGGATTTCTTGACAATTGTGTATACATCAGTTACATTCAATATTGCAGATAGCAAAATCTTTTTTTCAAATAAGTGTTATAGTACGAGTTATTTTTGCCAGATCGGCATGAAATCCTAAAAAATTGTTAGATACAGGTATTGAGGGCTTTCCGGAAACTTCGCAAAGAAAGAGAGGAAGGTTTGGGCGAGAAAGATACAACAGAAAAAATACTTGCAGATTATAATGATGTATTTGCAGACATCATAAATGGTCTGGTATTTAAAGGAGAACAGAAGGTAACACCAGAGTCCTTAGAAAATATAAGTACAAGATCTGTGTATAAAGGCAGGAAAAATAAATTGCATGAACAGGAAAGGGATATCGTCAAACTCTGGAAAGAGCGTGATATTGAATTTGCCATATATGGCATGGAAAATCAAACTTTACCGGAGAAATATATGCCGCTTCGTATATTAGGTTATGATGGTGCCTCTTATCGCAGTCAATTGCAGAAGAAAAGAAAAAGACCAGTTGCAGTATTGACAATTGTTTTATATTTTAGTACAGATAAGATGTGGGATAAACCAACGCATTTAAAGGATGTGATATACATTCCGGAGGGTTTGGGAGAGTATGTTAATGACTATAAAATCACAGTTTTTAATATTGCATGGTTGACGGAAGAAGAGATTGCAAGATTTAAAAGCGATTTTAAAATTGTAGCAAATTTCTTTGTACACAAGAGAAAGAATAAAGATTATGTATCAGATGACAAAACAGAAATTAAACATGTGGATGAAGTATTAAAATTATTATCTGCTATGACGGGGGATGAGCGTTATGAAGAAATTCTGGCAGAGAAGCAGAAAGGAGAGTACAATACTATGGATACAGTAGCAGAACATCTTGTAAATATGGGTGAGGCAAGACTAGGAAAACTTATAAATCTTTTATTGCAAAATAATAGAATAGAAGATGTAAAAAAGGCTTCTGTTGATAAAGAAGCCAGAAAGAAGTTTTACAAAGAATTTGGAATTATTGATTAATGAGGAGGGACGGTTCGCAAGGACTGTCCCTTTGAAAAATATAAAATTAAAAATATAAAAACAGTACTCGACAAAATACGAAATAATTTATAAAAAAATAGTTGCATTTCTAAAAAAAGTATTATATAATAACATTCGTCGCTGAAAGACATGCGCCACTAGCTCAGCTGGCAGAGCACCTGACTCTTAATCAGGGTGTCCAGGGTTCGAACCCCTGGTGGCGCATTACGAAGTATCGGTTTTATAGCATAGGCTATGGGGTCGGTGCTTTTTTTTGCGCCAAAATCACGAAACCCCTTGTAATTCTTGAAAAATCTTGTCAATGTGTGACACGCTTTCACGTGATACGATTATCTGATTTGCAATATGTAAGTATCTATTTGTTGTCTTTACATCCTCATGTCCCATTAAAATCATAAGTTTATAAATATCAACAAAACCATGTTTTTCATATTGGTCAATGCAGTAGTTAGTAGCAAAATTATGTCTTAATTTGTGGGAAGAAAATTCAAAAGGAAGTTTCTGCGCAAGTTTCCACATAAAGTTCTTTACTGGCAACAGCACTTAATCGGTGCAGGACGAGTAAAACAATAGAAAGGACTTGAAAAATATGTTTAAGAAGAATAAGAAACAGATAGAAACTATCAAAGAACCAAAAGAAAAAAAGGTGCGTACTGTCCAAGGTAGGCACACATAAAAAAACCGTGATTGCGTTGTGGGTGGTGCTTATCGCAAGCGTGAGCTTTGGAGTGTATAAGAATTTTGCAAAGTCCTATTACACATGGAATAACAGCAAAGAAGCGATTGAAGCAAGGACGCAGGCAATCAGCGGTTATCTGACAAAGGAATTACAGGACTTGAATGTAGATACCATTAGAACCGATATACCGACCAGCTCCAAGGTTACAGATGTGATTGTATGGAGTATTGAACAGTCGGGGACGGACACTTTTTCTGCTACCTACGAAGTAGATCAGCAGATAAAAGAGGGAGAACAGACAAGCAATGTGAAAGCAACCTATACCGTAAAAGTCCATGTGGACGCTGACGGGGATAATGAACAAGGCTTGCGTCATACGGTGTATGCTCTGCAACTGAACAAAGTGGAATGTGGGTATTTTAAATGCTGTTAAGGGTATTTGAGCTTAAAGTGCTTGCAAGTGCTTTAGAGAAATATTAAACTTCTATCGAAGTAATGGAGGGAAATACATTGAAACTGCAACTATTGGAAAAAAAAGATTTCGCTGAACCGGAAATAGATATACGATATTCAAGTATGACCCAACCGTTAAATCGGATTGTTCAATATATCCGTCAACAGGAATATCTTATACAAGGAATTTTTGAAAAAAAGCTGTATCAGATACCATTAAATGAAGTCTTGTATTTTGAAACTGTTGATAAAAAAACATTTATGTACACTCAACAAAAAATATTTGAATGTGAAAAGACACTTTCTGCTATTGAACAAGATTTAATAAGTTCAAATGTTGTAAGGATAAGCAAAACAGCCTTATTGAATATTTCTTGTCTGGTCTGTGTTAAACCTTACCCTAACCACAGATTATTGGCAGAACTTAACAATGAAGAAAATCTGATTGTTTCAAGAAAATATATTCCTATTCTAAGAGATAAGATAAGGAGTGGCTATTATGAATAAATTTTTAAGGACATATCTTCCTGCATTTTCTATGGCATTTACATTTATTATTTTGTATGCAACGATAAGCAATATTATAGCAGGATATTCTAAAGACAGATTTTGTTTCTTTATTTTGCAGGTGTTTGTTTATCTTATGGTGTCAGTGATTGTCGATTGGCTTCTATCATTTATAGATTTTAGCAAATATATATATCACTTTATTGCTGAAATGATTATATTATATCCAATAACCATTGGTGTGGCATTTATAGGTAAATGGTTTGCGTTTAGTGCAATTAACATTACATGGTATTCATGTGTCTATATTTTAATTATGATAGCTATTCATTGCTATTTTTATCATATTTCCAAAAGACAAGCTGATGAAATAAACAATTTTTTAAAATTAAGGAATAAGAGGTAATAGTAATGGGCGATATGACAAAATTTAATAGTGCTATTGAATATTATACATTTAATGTGTTGCTAATTTGTTTACTTATTTCCGAAATATTTATTTTCTTTTATACACGTTCAAAACAAAATAGAACTGAAAAAATTGACACTAGAGATTTAGGAACGAAATGGTTGTTATATTTAAACTTTGTATTTTGCTTGATAATTAGTTTTCTATGTGTCAGTCAAAAAGCTCCATTTTACATAAGAGAATTGACGTTGCCCGCTTACTTTGCAAAAATTGGTATGTTAATTATAGCAGTCGGGATTTGTATTCGTATAAAAGCTGTTTTAACTTTAAAAAAGGCATTTACATTAAATGTTCAGATTAGTAAAGAACAACAACTAATAACAAGTGGTATGTATAAATTAGTCCGCCACCCTGCCTACACTGGAAGTATTTTGTCCTTATTAGGTGTAAGCATTGTATTAAAGAATATACCTGCTATATTGATAGTTGCTATTTGTAGCTTTGTTTGCTACCAAATAAGAATAAATGTTGAAGAAGCAGTTTTACAAAAATATTTCAAAGGATATAGCTTATAT
>ERZ1026856.960-NODE-960-length-15710-cov-4.908847_pt1 | contig 15710 bp, 16 predicted proteins | sample MGYA00380158_ERZ1026856 | MGnify/ENA primary metagenome ERZ1026856 (study PRJEB33269, sample SAMEA4719794) | human gut metagenome | biome: human-associated habitat; feature: organic feature; material: feces | place: Cameroon | collected 2013-10 ...
ATCACATACCCGATGAGCGCCCAGACTATCGCGCGGCGCTCAGGCTCCTCGGTCACAAGACTCTTCGCCTCGGGTTCGGCCGCCGCGAGGAACGCGTCCGCAGCCGGGGTAAGATCGGGGGCTGCGGGAGCCTCGCCGAGGAACTTTTCCTCAGCGGACCCGATCTCGGCAGCGGGGGCGGCATCCTCCGGCTTTTCCTCAGGCTCCGCGCTCTCTTCCTTTTCGGGTTCCTCCGCCACATCCTCGAAAACAAGGTTGCCCTCCTCGTCAAAGCGAAGAGCGACGCCCGGCTTTTCCTGCTTCTCAGGCTCGGCCTTTTCCTCGGGGGCTTCGGCCGGTTCCTCGCTCTCGCCCTCGGCGGGAGGCGCGTCATGGGAACTCTCGGGGGCGCTTTCCTCCGCGGCGGCCTCCGGAGCGTCGAATATGGAGATCTGGTCGGCGGAGCGGTCCTCTCCGGAGAGGACCCCGCGGTTGAGCGCCTCGGCACGGATAGTGTCGAGGACCGCGGCATAGCCCGGCCTACCGTCGGCGTCCTCAGCGGGGGGAGCGCCGGAGCCGGCGTTGTACGCTCTTGCGATAAGCACGGCCTGACGAGTGGGGGAGGAGAGCAGCTGCAAAAGCGCCTGCTCGTCCGACGACTCGTCAAAGAGCTCATTATACATGGCCAGAGCCGCCAGACGGTCGTCCTCCTGCATGAAGGTCAACAGCCGGCCAAGCTCGGCAAGGAATCTTTGTCTGTTAATATCGGTCACCTCGCTGCAATCACAACAATCACAGTTATTATAAACACAAATATGTTCGCGGTCAAGAAAAATGCTGGGAGAGAATGTAAAAAATATGCGGACGCGGCGGTTGACAAGGGCCGGCGCGCGTAATACAATCATATAGTGCGGCGCTGCCGCGACATCAACGGCGGGGCAAGGGCCCTGGCGAAAGGAGAATATATATGGCAAAAGACAAAAAGGTAGAACAGATAACCGATATGGAGATCGACTTTGCCCAGTGGTTCACCGACGTATGCACCAAGGCGGAGCTGATCGATTACTCCGGGGTAAAGGGCCTGTTCATCCTCCGCCCCTACGGCTACGCTATCTGGGAGAATATTCAGAAGGTCCTTGACGGGATGTTCAAGCGCGACGGCCACGAGAACGTGTCCATGCCCATGCTGATCCCCGAGAGCCTTCTTCAGAAGGAAAAGGACCATGTCGAGGGCTTCGCGCCCGAGTGCGCGTGGGTCACGATCGGCGGCAGCGAGGAGCTGCCCGAGCGCCTGTGCATTCGCCCCACGTCCGAGACGCTGTTCTGCGACCATTGGAGCCATGTCGTCCATTCGTGGCGCGACCTGCCCATGCTTTATAATCAGTGGTGTTCCGTCCTCCGCTGGGAAAAGACTACCCGTCCGTTCCTGCGCGGCAGGGAATTTCTCTGGCAGGAGGGACACACTCTCCACGCCACCGAGGAGGAGGCGCGCAGAGAGACCCTGCAGCAGCTCGAGGTATACGCCGACCTCTGCGAGAACTACCTCGCCATGCCCGTCATCCGCGGCAACAAGACCGAAAAGGAGAAGTTCGCCGGCGCCGTCAACACCTACACCATCGAGTGCATGATGCACGATAAGAAGGCGCTCCAGTCCGGCACCAGCCACTATTTCGGCGACGGCTTCGCCCGCCAGTTCGACATTACCTTCACCGACAAGGACAACCAGCAGAAGTACCCCTTCCAGACCTCGTGGGGCCTCTCCACGCGTATCATCGGCGGCATCATCATGACCCACGGCGACAACAACGGTCTCGTCCTGCCCCCGAGGATCGCCCCTGTCCAGGTCATCGTCGTCCCCGTGGCGCAGCATAAGCCCGGCGTCATCGAGAAGGCGCAGGAGGTCCTCGAGACCGTCAAGGCCGCCGGCATCCGCGCGAAGATCGACCTGAGCGACAACAGCCTCGGCTGGAAGTGCGCGCAGTACGAGATGAAGGGCGTCCCCGTCCGTCTCGAGATCGGACCCAAGGATATCGAAAACGGCGTGTGCGTGGCGGTCCGCCGCGACAACCGCGAGAAGGTCACGCTCGAGCTCGACAGAGTGGCCGAGCTTCTGCCCGGCGTCCTCAATGCGGTCCAGAACGGCCTCTATGAAAAGGCGAAGAAGAACCTTGACGACCACTGCTACCCCGCCTACTCCGTCGAGGAGGCAAAGGAGCTTCAGGAGAAGAACGGCGGCTTCATCAAGACCATGTGGTGCGGCGAGCTTGCCTGCGAGCTTGAGATGAAGGAAAAGGCCGGGATGTCCTCCCGCTGCATACCCTTCGCGCAGGAAAAGCTGGGCGACGTGTGCGCCTGCTGCGGCAAGCCTGCGAAGCACATGATCTACTGGGGCGTAGCATACTGATAGTTTTTTTGAAAAAAAGCGGAAGGCGTCTGCCTTCCGCTTTTGCTGTGCCGGTGCATGAAGCTTTATACCCTTATACCTCCTGCCAGAGCCTGATGACGCCCTTGCTGTTGAGCTGCTGGATGCTGACGAACAGTATGGGGAACACGATCATCCCCCACACGCCCCACACCTGCCAGCCGATGTACACCGCGAGGAGCGAACTGAGCGGGTCGAGACCGATCTGGTCGCCGAGCAGCTTCGCCTGGGCGCAGCTTCGCACGAGGTTCACCGCGCCCCACGTTATGATGAGGCCCAGTCCGCGCCCGACGTCGCCCAGCAGCAGCGAATAGACCGCCCACGGCACCAGCACTATCCCCGTGCCGAACACGGGCAGCGCGTCCACGAAGGCGGTCACGGCGGCGATACCGGCGGCGTTGCCGACCCGCAGGAGCAGAAACGCCGTCAGCAGCTCGCCGAAGGTCATCGCCATGAGAATGAGCTGCGCCCGGAACCATCCGCCGAAGCTCTGCTTCAGGTCACGGCCAAGTCCGTCCAGCCTGCGGCGGAGCTTCGCGGGCAGCTGAGCCTCCACAAAGGCCACGGTGTGCGGGAAAGCCGCGGAGATGAAGTACGTCCCGATCCCGGCGGTCACGGCGAAAAGCGCCGAGCCGGGGCTGTTCTGCGCCACGCGGGCCGCCGCGTCCAGCGCCCACTGCGAGATCACGGCGGGCAGACGGTAGAGCGTCTCCGCCGCAGCGTCCACGGCGTTTTCAAGGTAGTCGGAGACCCCGGCGGGAGCCGTGCGGATATATTCCCGCGCCCTCAGCTCAAGCCGCGCGAGAGTGTTCCCCGCCTCCTGCATGAGCATGGGAGCGCGCCGCGCGAAATCCGTCGCGGCGGACACGCACCGCGAGACGAGCCACACCGCCAGCACTATCAGCAGCGCCAGCAGAAACAGAGTAAGCATTCCGGACGCCGCCCCTCTCGGAATGCCCCGGCGGATGAGGAAGCGCACCGCCGGCTCCATCAGCGCCGCGAGCAGGAACGCGACCAAAAACGGGGCCGTCCACGGCAGCAGAAAGCGCGCGAATATCCACAGCGCGCCGACCGCCGCCGCGCAGTAAAGCAGTATCAGCGCCACACGCGCAGCCTTCTGTTCCATGCAAGCCCTCCAGACGTATGTATAGTGAAGTTATAGCCGCATGGGAGGAAAAGTATTCCTGCGCCGCCGGAACTTTGAGCTTTTCGCGGGCTATCGGCCCGGGGATGAAAAAGCTTTTCACCTATCGGCCCGCGTTGCTCGCCGCCCCCCAACGGGGAGAGCATACGGGAGAGATTTACATCAACATGGCTCCCCCACCGGGGGAGCTGTCGGCCAAATGGCCGACTGAGGGGGAGGAAAATTTGGAGATTCCACAATAGGTCGTTTTTCTCTCCCTCCGTCAAAACCTGCGGTCATGCCACCTCCCTCGTCAGAGGGAGGCTTAAATTTCCTTTGATACGGTAATGTCTGCAGAGCGGGAGGAGCAAGCCCCTCCCCTACGGTGAGACAGAGAGAGTAAAAAAGGCTTCTCCCTCGGGAGAAGCTGTCTGCGGAGCAGACTGATGAGGGGTAAATACATCCACCTCATCCACCGCAAGCGGTCCCCCTTCCCCTCAAGGGGAAGGCACCCCCTATCGGCTCGCGCTGCTCGCCGCTTCCCCCGTTGGGGGAAGCATACGGGAGAGACTTGCACCAACATGGCTCCCCTACCGGGGGAGCTGTCAGCGCAGCTGACTGAAGGGGGAGAAGGGCTTTCAAGGGGAAGGCTTTGGAGCGCGATAGTATAACAGCGTCCCCGGAGATGTCTCCGGGGACGCGTATCGTCTATGCTTTTTGCCGGGGTCACGCCTCGCTCAGGCGGTCGGCTATGTACGCCTCGACATCCTTGAGATCTATATTCAGCGCCACGGACAGCTCGCCGTGGAGGATATCCTTCGCGCGCTTCATGGTGGCCTCGGCGCGGCTGGACTTGGTCTTACGCTCGGACATGCGGCAGCGCAGCCCCTTTATCATCGCCACAAGCGCCTCGTTGCTGTGACGGCGGAAAAGCTCCTTGTAAAAGGCGTCGACATGGTTGAAGCGGCTGTCGTTGCAGACGGCGGGTTCAATATCCGGAATCGCGTCAATGAGCGCGAGCGCCTCGTCCCGGCTCATCACCGGACGCATGAACGCCGCGGAGTCCACGGGCGTATAGTATGTTCCGCTGCCGACATACGGGATGAGATGATAGTAAAGCTTATCCTTATCGGCTCCGGCCATGGGCAGGGGAGCGATAAGCTCCACTGTGCAGACGCCGTTTTCTCCGTATATTATTTTTTCTCCTTCCGAAAACATCCACAATCTCCCCCATCCTATTACTCTCACATATAGTTTACACCTTTTTTATTTTTATTTCCAATGTTTTTTAAGGATTTCCGAAAAAAGATTTGCACCGTCCGATTGAGATTGTGTTCTTGAGCGGACTCTGCTATAATAAAATGATAAAATAGGAGACGGAGCGGGAGCAAAGTGAGACTTTACCTGTACGGACACGATTACAAATACGCGGCGGAGCAGATACTGCTCACGCTTTTCCCGGCCGAGCGCCCGGAATACCCGGCGGGAAAGCCCGAGGGCGACAGGCTGGAGATACGGCTGAGCAGGGGAGAGCGATTCACCACCGCGAGCTGCCGCCTGCATATCGGCGGTAAGCGCGCCGTGGGCCGCGCGGCGGTGAAAAACGACGCGCTGTCGGGGGACCTTATCCGCGACCGCTATTGCCAGCGCCTTATCAAGAACGCGGTCTACCGCGCGGCAAGGAGCTACGGCATAGAGCGCCCGGCGTGGGGCGCACTCACCGGGGTGAGACCGGGGAAGCTACTCTGCGGCATACTCGCCTCCGGCGTTTCGGAGGATGAGGCGCTGAGGCGCTTTACAGACGATTACGACGTGACGGAGGAGCGCGCGAGGCTGTGCATGGACACGGCGCGCGAGACGATGAAGGCCGCCGCGTCGCTGGATAAAAGCGACGTCTGCCTCTATGTGGGCATACCGTTCTGCCCCACGCGCTGCGCCTACTGCAGCTTCGTGAGCCAGTCGGTGGAAAAGAGCATGAAGCTCATCGAGCCGTTCATGCAGGCGCTGCTCATGGATATCTCCGCCACGGCGGCGGAGGTGCGGCGCCTCGGCCTGCGGGTCGTGTCGGTGTATATGGGCGGCGGTACGCCCACCACGCTCTCGCCCGCGCAGCTCGAGACGCTGTGTACGGCGCTCGAGACCGGGTTCGATCTGAGCGCTCTGCGGGAATACACCGTTGAGGCCGGCCGGCCCGACACCATTACCGCCGAAAAGCTCAGGGTGCTTCGCGCCCACGGCGTCGACCGCGTGAGCGTCAATCCCCAGACCATGTCCGACGGAGTCCTCGCGGCCATAGGCCGGCGTCACACGGCGGCGGATGTGGAGACGGCGCTTGAAAAGGTGCGGGAGACCGGCGGCTTCGCGGTGAATATGGACCTCATCGCAGGACTTCCGACCGACACGGTGGAGGGCTTTCGCGACACGGTGGAGCGGGTGCTTGCGCTCGCGCCGGAGAATGTCACCGTACATACTCTTTCACTCAAAAAGGGCTCGCGCATAACGCTTGAGGGCGCGCAGCTGCTCACCGGGGCGGAGGTCTCCGCCATGCTGGACATCGCCCGCGAAAGGCTCGCCTCGGCGGGTTATTCTCCCTATTACCTCTACCGGCAGAAGTTCATGTCCGGCGGCTTCGAGAATGTGGGCTGGGCGAAGGACGGGTATGTCAATCTCTACAACATCTGCATAATGGAGGAGCTGTGCAGCATAATCGCCATGGGCGGCGGAGGCTCCACCAAGCTCGTCTGCTCCGGCGAGGGGCGGAACATCCGCATAATGGAGCCCAAGTACCCGCAGGAATATATCGGCGGTATCGACAGGATATGCGCCGGAAAGAAAAAAATAAGCGAATTTTATTTGGAGGATAAGACATGGCATACGATCTGAGCGAGATAAATCTCAAAACCGTCGCGGACCCCAAGGGCTTCGTCGAGGAGAGCGACGAGGTGTACCGCAAAAAGGTCGAAAAGGCGGCGGAGCTTATCATAGAAAACCGCAAAAAAAGCCCCATAGTCCTGCTCGCGGGGCCGTCCGGCTCCGGCAAGACCACCACCTCCATGAAGATCGCCGAGGAGCTGGACCGCCGCGGCGTCGGCACCCACTATGTGGGCATGGACGATTACTTCAACACCCTCGACCCCGAGACCACGCCCCGCACGCCCGAGGGGGATTACGATCTCGAATCCCCGCTGTGCCTCGACATGGAACTTCTGAACAAGCACTTCACCATGCTCGCGCAGGGCAGGCGCGTGTTCATCCCAAAGTATGAGTTCTCCCGCAAAATGCGCATTCAGGAGCCGTCGAAGTCCATAAAGCTCAAAAGCGACGAGGTCGTCATCTTCGAGGGCATCCACGCGCTCAACGACATGATAACTGAGCGCCACCCCGACGCGTTCAAGCTCTACATATCCGCGCAGAGCGACGTCCTCTTCAACGGGCAGGTCGTGTTCAAGCGCACATGGTTCCGCCTCGTGCGCCGCACCGTGCGCGACTATAACTTCCGCGGCTCCGACCCGGCCGAGACCATGAGCATGTGGGCGAACGTCCACCGCGGCGAGAAGAACAACATCTCCCCCTTCAAAAACAAGGCAAATTACCAGTTCGACTCCACCATGCCCTATGAGCTGCCGGTGTTCAACCGCACCGCTACCGAGCTGTTCCGGGCCATCCCCGAGGGGATCGAGCGTTACGACGAGCTGCGCGAGGTGCTGCCCGCGCTGCAGCTTTTCGGAGATATCGACGAGAAGTACGTCGCCGAGGACGCGCTGATACGCGAATTCATCGGCGGCGGCGTGTACGCGTACTGATATGAAACAGACCACCCCCGGAGGGCTGTTGACACAGCCCTCCGGGGGTGGTTGTTTTTGCGGGAGAGGCAGGCTCCTCCCGCGCCCTGGTTCGGGAGACTCTGACGCAGGGAGGAATGCTTCGGCACCGTGTCACACGAACTCGGTCTCGATGGTCAGGACAAGCTCGTGCTCGGGAAAGCTTTCGCGCATAAAGTCGGTGAACTCCCCGCGCAGAAGACTCCAGTCGCGAAGCTCATAGTCCACGATGAGGTCGCAGTAGAGCCGCGGCGAGGCGGGGTCGAGGTAGACGGCGTGGAAGCTTTTGACATGCTCATGGGCGCGGACGAACTCCGCGATATGCTGCCGTATGACCCGGACCTCCTCGTGGTCGCCGTCCACGGCGTACACGCCGAATACAAGAGTGACATTATACTCGCGCATTATGCGCAGCTGAAGCGCGTGGAGAAAGTCGTAGACCTCGCCCACGGTCTTTTCGTGGTCGATCTCGACGTTGACGGAGCCGGAGTAGGCGTCCGGGCCGTAGTTGTGGAGCATCATGTCCACCGCGCCGAGAATACCGGGGGTGGAGCGTATCTCCCTGTATAGCTTCGCCGCAAGCTCCGCGTCGCCGGGGCGGCCGAGAAGCTCGGACACAGTATCGCGCAGCACGTCGAAGCCCGCCTTTACCACGAGCAGCGACATGAGAGCGCCCACATACGCGTCCACGGACACGCCGGAGACGATGAAAATGACCGCGGAGAGTATCGTGACGACGGAGATGAAGGAGTCGTTCCGGCAGTCGAGACCGACGCCGACCAGCGCGCCCGAGCCGGACCGCTTGCCCGCGCTCACGGTGAACACGCCGAGGAGGAACTTTATCACCGCCGAGACCGCCACCACGGCGAGCGCCGGGACGGAGACATTCAGCTCCGACGGCTCGAAAATGAGCCTCACCGAGCTTATGAGCATTTCAATGCCGGTGAAGAGTATCAGCCCCGCGATGACAAGGCTCGTGAGATACTCGACCCGCCCGTAGCCGAAGGGATGCTTCGCGTCCGGGTGCTTCCCGGCCAGCCGCGACCCCACCAGCGTGAGGACGGAGGTCATCGCGTCGGAGGCGTTGTTCACACCCTCGGACACGATGGCGATGGAGGAGGCGAAAAGGCCAAGCACGACCTTCGCCGCCGCGATGAGAAGATTCACCGCGATACCCAGAGCCGAGACGGCGGTGATCACGCCCTCGCGCTCATTGGGGTCCTGCCGGAACAGCCTGCATACGAATTCCATTTATCCGCACCTGATCCCTGAGTTATCTTTTATGTACGAGCTCTATCCAGTAGCCGTCGGGGTCCTCGATGAAATAAATGCCCATGTCGGGATTTTCATAGCATATGCAGCCCATGTCCCGGTGGCGCCGGTGAGCGGCCTCATAGTCGTCCGCCGCGAGAGCAAGGTGGAACTCGCACTCGCCGAGATCGTAAGGCTCCGTGCGTCCGGCCAGCCACGTCAGCTCGAGACGGAAATCCGTCTCCCCGTCGCCGAGAAACACCAGCCTGAAGCTGCCGTCCGCGGCGGTCTTTTCCTGCACGGGCCTGAGACCCAGCGCCTCGTCATAGAATTTGATGCTGCGCTCAAGGTCGAGGACGTTGAAATTGAAATGGTTGAAGGTGAACATATCCGGCCCCTTTCCCGTCATTCGGCGGCGCTCAGGTCGAGCGGCGTTATGCCCATCGCCGTGGTCAGCTCGCGGATGGCGCGGTAGGTCTCGCGCTGTGCGACCGCGACACAGGCCGGGGCGTCGTCGTCGCTGACGCCGGCCGTCCCCTCGGGGAGACGGACGATGGTCTCGGTGGTGAGGTCGAGGAGGAACAGCGACTCGTCCTGCCCGGCAATGCGTATTTTCAGATACATGTAGAGCGTGCCGTCGAACGGCTCGGGCGTGCGGGCTGAGATGCCGCTCTTCGTCGAGAGAGAAAGCTCCGCGCCGACGCCGGGGTCGATGTGGCTCGTGAGGTCTATCACACGGAAATCAAGAAGCTCGAGATCATTTTCTGTCATGGCTTTTCCTCCACGCCGAATTTTAGCTCCGGCGCTTTTTCCTTTATTTTTTCGAGCGCCGCGCGGAAGGCTGCCTCGTTCTCGCTCATCGCGTCGGCTATCTCCCTGCCGCCGCAGACGAATACCAGCCGGAAGTACTGGAACACCGTGCTGCCGCAGCACATTTTGCCGCTGACCTCCTGAATGCGCAGGAACACCCTCTGCGCGAATGCGTAGGGTATGTGCTTCATGCGGAAGCCATCCCGGTAGTAAACGCCGAGATTGCCCACATATATGCTGTCAAAGCGCTCCGCCGACTCAAAGTCCGCCGCGAGAGCGGCCCCCTCGCGCATGCCGCTGACATCGTATATTTTCATTAGTATGCCTCCCGTCAAGATTATTTGATTCATTATAGCATGGCGGCGTCCCCCGGCGCAAGAGGGAAGCGCGGGGGAGAGTACCGGATAGCGGCAAAGAGCGTTAAAAAGCTGTCATTTGATGTAGAATAGTTAACAATTTATGAAAACAAAGATGAATTTACAAAATATGGAATATAGCATGGCATTGACAAGTGATTAACAGGCTCGTTAATAACTTAACTGATAAAAAAGACGAATTTCTATTCAAAACTTGTAGACAATTTGCAACAAACTGTGCTAAAATCTACGCAGTATGTATATCCGGAAATTTTTAAGAGGTGAAAGCAAATGTCCTACACATTCAAAGGCGGCGTACACCCCAACTACATGAAGGCGCCCCAGGCGCCCATCACCGTGATCGCACCGCCTCCTCAGGTCATTATCCCCATGGCGCAGCACATCGGCGCGCCCTGCAAGCCGCTGGTGAGCGTGGGCGACTATGTGAAGATGGGGCAGAAGATCGGCGAGAATCCCGCCCCCGTTTCCGCACCCGTCCATGCGTCCGTCTCGGGCAAGGTCGTTGCCATCGAGCCGAGACCCCACCCCTTGGGCGACATGATTATGTCCATAGTCATCGAGAACGACTATCAGGATACCCCCTGCGACGATCTCAAGCCCCTCACCGAGGAGGAGCTGAAGGATCCCGAGGCCATACTTGAGCGTATCCGTCAGGCGGGCGTCGTGGGTCTGGGCGGCGCGATGTTCCCCACCGCGTTCAAGATCCGCGGCGGTATCGGCAAGGTCGACAAGCTCATCATCAACGGAGCCGAATGTGAGCCTTACCTCAACGGCGACCATCTCACCATGCTCAACTATCCCGAGCAGCTGCTCAAGGGCATTGAACTCGTCCGTATCGCCAGCTGCGTCGACAAGGCCTACTACGGCATCGAGAAGAACAAGGCCGACGCGATAAAGCTTCTCACCTCCCACCACCCCGAGAATTACGGCATAGAGATATGCCCCGAGGAGATAAAGTACCCCCAGGGCGCGGAGAAAATGCAGGTCAAGGCCATCACCGGCCGCGAGGTCAAGCCCGGCGGGCTGCCCTCCGGCGTGGGCTGCAACGTCATCTCCACCCGCACCTGCTACGCCATATATCAGGCCTGCTATGAGGGCAGACCCGTTATCGACCGTATCGTCACCGTCGCCGGCAGTGCGCTGAAGGCTCCCGTGAACGCGCTCACGCGCGTGGGTACGCCCCTCGGCTACCTCGCCGAGCAGTGCGGCGGCTTCGTCAAGACCCCCAGAAAGATCGTTCTGGGCGGCCCCATGATGGGTATCTGCGCCACCAGCTTCGAGGCCCCCACCATCAAGGGTACCGCGGGCGTGCTGTTCTTCACCGAGGAAGAGGACAGACATGTGGAAAACCCCACCTGCATACGCTGCGGCAAGTGCATAAGCGTCTGCCCCATGAACCTCGAGCCCGTGTTCATGTACATGTACTACAGCAAGGGCGATTATGAGAGCATGGAAAAGTACCACATCACCGACTGCTTCGAGTGCGGCAGCTGCTCCTACAACTGCCCGGCGAGAATGCCCCTGACCCACGCCTTCAAGACCGCAAAGCTCATGTTCCAGGCCCGCGCCTTCAAGGAAAAGGCAAAGGCCGAGTCCGCAAAGGAGGCACAGAAATAATGGCGGAAAAGAAAGAAAGAATCGTCCTTGACGTGGCGTACCAGCCCCAGGTAAGGACAATCACCGATACCAAGCGCATAATGCTGGACGTGATCGTCGCGCTGCTCCCCGCGGTGGGCGTCGCCGTGTGGCAGTTTGGCGCATATCCCCTCCTCGTTATCGCGTCCTCCATGATCTCCGCGGTATTCTTTGAGTGGCTCTACCGCCGCCTGATGAAAAAGACCAATACCATCGGCGACCTCTCCGCCTGCGTCACGGGCCTCCTGCTGGCGCTGGTGCTTCCCCCCAGCGCGCCGTGGTGGCTGCCCATCATCGGCTCCTTCTTCTCCATCGTGGTCGTCAAGCAGCTCTACGGCGGCATCGGCAAGAACTTCCTCAACCCCGCGCTCGCGGGACGTGCGTTCCTGCTTGCCTCCTACGCGCTCATCATGGGTACATGGGCGACTCCGCTCTCCCTGCAGGGCGTGGTCGACGCCGCGACGATGGCGACTCCTCTTTCCTATATGTACTCCGGCAGCGCTCTGCCCGCCTACTACTCCCCCATGTCCATGTTCCTGGGCGCGGTCCCCGGCTGTATCGGCGAGATAAGCGCTCTGGCCCTGCTCATCGGCGGAGTTTACCTCCTCATCCGCAAGGTCATCACTTGGCGTATCCCCGTGAGCTTCATCGGCACCGTCGCTCTCATCTCCCTCGTCTTTGGCAAGAGCGGCTACGGCAGAGTCGACTGGATGCTCCTCAACATACTCTCCGGCGGCCTCATGCTCGGCGCGATCTTCATGGCCACCGACTATGCCACCTCTCCCGTCACCGCCAACGGACAGCTCCTCTACGGCTTCGGCTGCGGCGTTCTCACCGTGCTGATCCGTGCCTTCGGCGGCTATCCCGAGGGCGTTTCCTACGCGATACTCATCATGAACCTCTGCTCCTGGGCCATCGACAAGGCTTTCCACCGTCACCAGTTCGGCGTGTCCAAGGAGGACATCGCGGCGGAGAAGGCGGCGAAGAAAGCCGCAAAGGAGGCAAAGTAAATGAATAAGATACTGAAGCTTACCTTTATCCTGTTTCTTGTCTGCGCCATCGTCGCGGGCGTTCTCGGCGGCATTTACGAGCTGACCAGGGACACCATCGAAATGCAGAAGGAAGCAAAGACCGCCAAGGCCTACGCCTCCGTCCTCGCGGCCGAGTCCTACACCGACGTCGACTTCGACAAGGAAGCGTTCCCCACCGTCGACAGCATCGCCGCCGCGGACAACGGAGCGGGCCACGTCGTAATGACCACCTTCTCCGGCGCGCAGGGCAGCATCACCATGGCGGTCGGCGTTGATACCGAGTTCAAATGCACCGGCATTTCCATCATCTCCCACTCCGAGACCTCCGGTCTGGGCGCGAACGCCGCCAGCACCGCAAAGGTCGGCGTCGACTTCCGCACGCAGTTCGTCGGTCAGGACAGCAGCTGCGCCATCACCAAGGCCGGCGGCGAGATCGACGCGCTCACCGGCGCGACCATCACCTCTCGCTCCATCGCAAACGCAACGGCAACGGCCATCAAGGCTGTTGAATCCCTGGGTTAAGGAGGTCAGACTGAATGAAAATCAAGAATCAGTTTAGGGAAGGCCTTATTACCAATAACCCCGTTCTCGTACAGCAGATAGGCATGTGCGCCACCATGGCAATCACCACCACGCTCTTCAACGGCGTCGGCATGGGACTCTCGGTCCTCGTCATCCTCACCTGCTGCAACGTTGTGGTCTCGGCCATCCGCAAGATCATTCCCGACGAGATACGCCTTGCGATATTCGTCGTCGTCATCGCCGGCTTCGTCACCATCGTCGACCTGCTGCTGCAGGCCTACATCCCCGCCCTCAGCGAGGCGCTGGGCGTGTTCATCCCCCTCATCGTCGTCAACTGCATAATCATCGGCCGCGCGGAGGCGTTCTGCCAGAAGAACAGCGTGAAGGACTCCTTCTTCGACGGTATCTTCCAGGGTCTGGGCTACACCTGCGTGCTGATCATCATGTGCGTCGTGCGCGAGCTGCTGGGCAGCGGACGCTTCGGCGGCGGCCTTATCGACGTGACGAACGGCTTCCGCTTCACTCTTGACGGCACCGGCGCCGGCATACAGCTCTTCAATTCCGACTTTGGCGCGAGCATTCTGAACCTGCCCTTCGGCGGCTTCCTCACGCTCGGCGTTCTCATCGCCGTCATGCAGTACGCGCTGAAAAAGTCCGCAAAGAAAAAAGAAGCGGCTGAAAAGGCCGCAAAGGAGGCAGGGAAATAATGGGCTTTGATCTTTCCACGATAGTCGCCATTACTCTCGGCGCTATCCTGACAAACAACTTCATCTTCTCCCAGTTCCTCGGCTGCTGCCCGTTCCTGGGCTGCTCGAACAAGACCGACACCGCCGTAGGCATGGGTCTCGCAGTCATTTTCGTCATGGGCCTCGCCTCCGCGATCTGCTGGGTCGTCGACCACTACATACTCATTCCTCTCAGGCTCGAATTCCTCGAGACTCTCGCTTTCATCCTTATCATCGCGGCGCTCGTTCAGTTCGTCGAGATGTTCCTCAAGAAATCCGTTCCCTCCCTCTACTCCGCGCTGGGTATCTACCTGCCCCTCATCACCACCAACTGCGCGGTCCTCGGCGTCGTGCTGCTGAACGTGCAGAACGACTATAACTTCATCGAGTCCGTGGTCTACGGCATTACCGGCGGCGGCGGCTTCCTGCTCGCCATCGTGCTGTTTGCCTCCGTGCGCGAGAGAGTCGAGTTCTCCGATTATCCCGAGTGCTTCGAGGGCTTCCCCATCTGTCTGGTCTCCGCGGCCCTGCTGGCGCTTGCGTTCATGGGCTTTAGCGGGATGTCCATTCCTGTATGACGGAGGTGCGCTGAAATGAAAACCATTCTTCTTTCCATCGCCGTTCTGGGCGTTCTGGGCGCTCTGTTCGGCGCGATACTCGCCTTCGCCTCCAAGATATTTCACGTTGAAGTAGACCCCAAGCAGGCCGCTGTCCGCGAGTGCCTCGCGGGTGCGAACTGCGGCGGCTGCGGCTACCCCGGCTGCGACGGCTATGCCGCCGCCGTGGCAAAGGGCGAAGCGCCCACCAACAGGTGCGTCGCCGGCGGCGCCGAGACCGCTGCCAAGATCGCCGAGGTCATGGGCGTCTCCGCCTCCAACGTCGAAAAGATGGTCGCCTTCGTTCCCTGCTCCGGCACCGACGGCCACGCGGAGCTTCGCTTCAACTACACCGGCCCGCAGGACTGCCGCGCGGCAATGCTTTTCGGCGGCAAGAGCAACAAGACCTGCACCTTCGCGTGTATCGGTCTCGGCAACTGTGTGAAGGCATGTCCCTTTGACGCCATCCACATCGTCGACGGCGTCGCCAAGGTCGACCGCGACAAGTGCGTCGGCTGCGGTACCTGCGTGGATACCTGCCCCAAGAGCATTATCAAGCTCCTCCCCGCGTCCCAGCGCGTAATGCCCGCCTGCGGCAACCACGACAAGGGCGCGAAGGTCATGAAGATGTGCGACAACGGCTGTATCGGCTGCATGAAGTGCCAGCGTGAGTGTCCCTCGGACGCTATCACTGTGCTGGAGAATCTGGCCGTCGTGGACGCCTCCAAGTGCGTCGCCTGCGGTCACTGCGCCGAGATTTGCCCGAGACATATCATCAACTGGTTCGAGGACTGATAAAATTTGATAAGAAAAAGGGTGTGCCTGCGGCGCACCCTTTTTGCGTCGTTCGGCGGAGGACATTTGCTGTGACGCTCTTAACACCGCACACCTCGTACCTCACCATCAGTCCGTTCCGCAGAGTTCCCGCCCCTCTCTCTTTCGGCTGCGCCGACATCTTCCTCCGCCCCTCCGTAGGAGAGGGGCTTGCTCCTCCCGCGCACATGCGCTGAAAAGCCTATCCCGCCGGGAGCCGAGCCGCAGCGCGGAACAAAGCAAAAAGAGGAAAATTATCCATTTTTCACTACTAAATCCCTTGAAAAGCACATTGAAGGGCCTCAGCTTTTCACATTATGCTGACTTGATATTAACGAAAAAGCGGTATAAAATAATTACGCACGAAATGAAAGAAAAAGAAGGTGACTGCATGAAACAATATTCCGTTACCGGAATGAGCTGCGCGGCATGCTCCGCCAGCGTTGAAAAGGCAGTCTCGGGCGTGCCGGGAGTGACGGCATGCTCCGTAAGTCTGCTTACAAATTCCATGGGCGTCGAGGGCAGCGCCGACAGCGCCGCCGTTATCGCCGCCGTTAAAGCCGCCGGGTACGGCGCGTCGCTCAAGGGCAGCGAGCCGAAGACCG
>ERZ1026856.961-NODE-961-length-15693-cov-9.675598_pt1 | contig 15693 bp, 10 predicted proteins | sample MGYA00380158_ERZ1026856 | MGnify/ENA primary metagenome ERZ1026856 (study PRJEB33269, sample SAMEA4719794) | human gut metagenome | biome: human-associated habitat; feature: organic feature; material: feces | place: Cameroon | collected 2013-10 ...
CGGTACAAAAATGAGCTGAAAAAGCCCTATAAACGATAACTATCGCTTATAAGGCTAAAAAGAAAGGCGCTCAAAATGAACGTCTTAATAATCGTTGATGATATATGCTAATCGTTGGTAATTACCACCTACTTGCCGATGCAGAAATTTGAGAATATGTTGTTAAGGACTTCGTCTGTGGTTACTTCTCCTGTTATTTCACCCATGTAGTGTATTGCTTCTCTTATATCGGATACTATTATATCTGTCGGTTGTCCGGATTCGAGGCTTTCTTCTGCAACGAGCATGGCTGCAAGGGTACGCATCATCACATCGTAATGACGGGCATTGGTAACCATTATTTCATTGCTCTTGTCGTCTCTGTCGGTAATGGATATAATCCTGTTGATCAATGTGTCTATTCCTATGTGCTTTGCTGCGGAAATTTGTATCGATTTCATCTCATTCCATTTCTTCTGTTGCACTTTGGTGGAACGAACAAGATCCATCTTATTACATATAACGATTATCTTCTTGCCTTCGAGGCTGACTTGTGTATCCAACAACATCAGTTCGGCCTGTGCATCATCGGACGAAGTTTGCGTAAGATCGCAGACATATAGTATTATGGCTGCTTTTTCGATTGCCTTGATGGAACGTTCTATTCCTTCACGTTCTATTTCGTCTTTTGCACTTCTTATTCCTGCGGTATCAATAAATCTGTATTCCAATCCTTCCAACTGTATGCTTTCTTCGATTGTGTCTCGTGTCGTGCCACTGATTGGAGATACTATTGCTCTGTTTTCATTCAATAAGGTATTGAAAAGGGTTGACTTTCCGGAATTCGGCTTACCTATGATTGCAACAGGAATACCGTTTTTGAATGCATCACCGGCTGCAAAACTCTTAACCAATGTCTCCAATTCGGATATTGTATTCTTCATCAAACCTTTCATGTCGTTTCTATCGGCGAACTCGGCATTTTCTTCTGCAAAGTCCAATTCCAATTCCAAAAGGCTCAACAACTTCACAAGTTCTTCTCTTACTTGCGTTATTTTTTCTCTGTACCCTCCGCGAAGTTGTTGCATGGCGAGTTTGTGTGCCACTCCTGTTCTTGCACTTATCAAATCGGCTATTGCTTCTGCTTGCGTAAGATCCATTTTGCCGTTCAAGAAGGCTCTTTGAGAAAATTCTCCGTTGTTGGCTATTCTCGCTCCATGGTTAATCATGCTCAACATGATTTGCTGTTGGATATAAACAGAACCGTGATGCATTACTTCCACCATGTCTTCTCCGGAGAAACTGTTGGGTGCATAATAGATGACGCACATAACCTCATCTATTATGTTGTCTTTCGTATCCACTATAAAGCCATGTCGCAGTATGGACGGTTTGCTGCCTTTCAAAACACATTTCAATCCGTCTTTTGTAACGAATATTTCGTTTATGATCGCAATGGCTCTCGTTCCTGTCATTCTTACTATTCCCAATGCGGACGTTCCTCTCACAGTTGCAGGGGCACAGATGGTATCTGTTTGTCTGATTTGTGGGTTTTCCGCTTGTCCGAACATTTGATTCGGTTCGAATACGAAATTTTGCACCTGTTCGCTTTGTGATATTTCGGAATTTACTTCCTGTTCCGTTGTCGGATTCTCGACCTGCTCGACTGTCGGGTTTACTTCTGTCTCCATGTTTTCCATATTTTATGATTTTCTTTCTTTTTTCAATTCGTTGATTTCGTCTCTGTACTTGGCTGCCTCCAAGAAGTTGAGTTCTCGTGCTGCTTGTTGCATCAGCTTTTCCAGTTGTTTTATTTGTTTCTCTATATCCTTAGGCTTGTTGTGATAAGCGGATTTCTTTTCGGATACTACATTTGCCCTTTCTTTCTCCTCTGACATCTCGTACGTTGCAGTCATGCGATTATTCAGTCCTCGCTTTACCTGTTTCGGTTTTATGCCATGTTGTTCGTTGTAGGCTTGTTGTTTTTCTCTGTTACGGGCATTTTCCGCCATAGCTCTTTTCATACTGTCTGTTATGGTATCGGCATAGAGTATTGCTTTACTGTTAACATTGCGGGCTGCCCTTCCTATGGTCTGTATCAATGCCCTGTCGCTACGCAAAAAGCCTTCTTTATCGGCATCCAAGATGGCGACAAGGCTTACTTCCGGTAAGTCCAAACCTTCTCTCAACAAGTTTACGCCAATCAAAACATCGAAAACACCTTCTCTCAATTCCTGCATGATTTCAACTCTTTCCAATGTTTCTACGTCGGAATGAATGTATTTGTTCTTTACTCCTACGTTTGACAGATACCGGCTCAGCTCTTCTGCCATTCTTTTCGTCAAGGTGGTAACCAAAACTCTTTCGTGTTTATCAACCACTTTGCTTATTTCTTCCAATAAATCGTCCACCTGATTTTTCGCATGGTGAACCTCTATCGGCGGATCCAACAGTCCCGTGGGACGGATTATTTGCTCCACAACAACGCCTTCGGCTTGTTCTATCTCGAAATCGGCAGGGGTTGCGGATATGTATATGGTTTGGTTTTGCAAGGATTGAAACTCTTCAAATTTCAAAGGTCTGTTATCAAAGGCAGATGGCAAACGGAAACCGTATTCTACCAAAGAACTCTTGCGTGAACGGTCGCCTCCATACATTGCTCTTATTTGCGGAACGGTAACATGGCTTTCATCTATCACCATGAGGTAATCATCGGGGAAATAGTCGATGAGACAGAATGGTCTGGAACCGGGTTTCCTGCCATCAAAATAACGCGAATAGTTCTCTATTCCGCTGCAATAACCCAATTCCTGCAACATCTCGAGGTCGTTGTTAACTCTTTCTTCCAACCGTTTGGCTTCAAGATTGCGTCCTTCGTCTCTAAATTCTTCGCACCTCAAAAACATGTCGCTTTGGATTTGTCGCAAAACGGCAGGCAACGTATTTTTATTTGTAATGAAGTTGCCGGCAGGATATATGACCATTTCATTGACCGACTCTATCTTTCCTCCACTGACAGGGTCTATGATTTCCATTGCCTCTATCTCATCGTCCCAGAAAATCAAACGGTAGGCATAATCCAAATATGGAGGAAAAATATCTATGACATCTCCTTTTACCCTGAATTTCCCTCTTCCGAATTCTATTTCGTTTCTCGAATAGAGGCTGTCAACCAAATCCAAAAGGAATTTGCTTCTCTCCAAGGTTTGTCCTTTATTGAGATATATCGTGCCATTGGCAAAGTCCTCCGGATTTCCTATACCATATATACATGAGACAGAACTTACGACTATGACGTCCTTTCTCCCTGAAAGCAATGCGGAAGCGGCTGAAAGTCTCAGTTTTTCCAATTCATCATTTATGGAAAGGTCTTTCTCGATGTATGTATTCGTTTGTGCGATATAGGCTTCGGGTTGGTAATAATCATAATAGGAGACGAAGTATTCAACTGCATTTTCGGGGAAGAAGTTTTTGAACTCGCTGTACAACTGGGCGGCAAGGGTTTTGTTGTGGCTCATAACCAAAGTAGGCTTGTTCATTTGTTCTATCACATTCGCTATGGTAAAAGTTTTTCCGCTACCGGTTACACCCTGCAAAACTTGTGCAGGCTCTCCTTTGCGTAAACCTTCAAGCAACTGTGCAATGGCTTGTGGTTGGTCTCCCGTTGGTTTGAAATCCGATTGCAATTTGAAATTCATGATTTACGATTTGAAATAATGATTATCCTATTCGTACTCCAAGTTGTTTTCCACCTCCGTCAGGATTTGTTCCACTTCTTCGTAACTGTCCGCTGTTACAAGTCTAATCCTATAAGGTTTGAAATTCTTCAATTCTCTGAAATATCCGGAATAAAACTTCCGCATTTCCAAAAGAGCATATCGTTCCGTTCGCCAAGCCTTCAAGCCTTCCAAATGCTCCCTACAAACCGCTGCTCTTTCCTTTACGGATATTTTTCTCGGTATTTCTCCGTTCAAAGCCTGTTTGCATTGCCGGAATATAAACGGATTGCCCATGGCAGCCCTGCCTATCAATATTCCATCTACTCCGTATCTGTTTTTATATTCAAGCAGTTTATCGGCAGAATCTATATCCCCATTGCCGAATACAGGTATGTGCATTCTCGGATTGTTCTTCACCTCTCCTATCAAGGTCCAATCGGCTGAGCCTTTATACATCTGAGCCCTTGTCCTTCCGTGAATGGAAATCAACTGCACTCCTACATCTTGCAAGCGTTCGGCAACTTCGACAACAGGCTTTTCATCTTCACCGTACCCGAGTCTTGTTTTTACACTTATGGGAATATTCACAGACTTGACGACAGCTTCCGTAAGCCTTATCATTTTCGGAATATCGTTCAATATACCGCTTCCGCAACCTTTACCGGCTATCTTTTTAACAGGACAACCCCAATTTATATCTATGAAGTCCGGATTTACACTTGCTGCCACCTGAGCAGCCGAACATAAACTCTCTTCATTATTTCCGAATATCTGTATCCCCAAAGGGCGTTCCTCCGCTTCAAAATACATTTTCTTGAATGAGGAATCCACATTACGGGAAAGAGCATCTGAAGAAATAAACTCGCTAATCAAAACATCAGCGCCATACCTTTTACATATTTTACGAAAAGGTGGCGTTGTAACGGCCTCCATAGGTGAAAGCACTACCGAAAACGGCGATAGTAAATCTCGAATTGCCAAGTTTTATGCTGTTTTGCTTGCAAAGATAGTACATTTACTTCAAGCAGCAAAGTGATTAAACATTTTTTTCTTTATTTGGAGGCATTTTCCCGTTGTCGCACCACCTCATAAAGGAGTACCCCCGCCGCAACAGACACATTCAAACTCTCTATATCTCCTTTTATGGGTATGCTTATCAACTCATCTGCCATTTTGATGAGCGAAGAATTTATACCTCTCTCCTCATTACCCATTATTATTATCAAAGACTCTGTCGCATGCATTCCCGTATAATCGTTTTTTGCCTTTTCAGTTGCCGCATATACTTTTAATCCGAACGATTTCACCTGATTTATAAGACTTTTTGTATTTGTCACCCTGCAAACAGGGATTTTCAGCAAAGCCCCTGCCGATGTGCGAATAGCATCTTGGTTTATCGGAGCAGTGGATTGTTGCGGTACTATGAGAGCATGCACTCCCGCACATTCGGCACTTCTTGCTATTGCACCAAGATTTCTGACATCCGTAACTCCATCCAACATCAACAAAAAAGGAGTCTCCCCTCTTTGTTCCGTCTCTTCCAACACTTGTTCCACATCTCTGTACTCTATCAATGAAAGTTGAGCCACAACCCCTTGATGATTTTGTCTCCCCACCAACCTGTCAAGCTTTTCCAAAGGAACATACTGGCAGGCTATCGTTCTCCCCCTTTGTGCCAACAAGACCTTCAACTCTCCGAATAATTTGCCTTGCAAATTACTCTGTATGTAAATTTTATCTATCTCTCTACCGGATTTGACTGCTTCCATAACCGGACGCAGACCATATACCAAATGTTTGCTATCCATAAAACTCTATATTATTTTTCCGTCCTGCATTTCAATTTTTCTGTCCGACATCTTTGCAAGTTCTTCATTGTGCGTTACTATAAGAAATGTTTGTTTGTAGCTCTCTCGCAATCTGAAAAAAAACTCATGCAATTCTCTTGCATTCTTACTATCCAAATTGCCACTCGGCTCATCCGCCAATACTATGGAAGGCGAATTTATCAAAGCTCTCGCAACTGCCACTCTTTGTTGTTCTCCACCGGAAAGCTGATTCGGCTTATGAGAAGTTCTGTCATATATCTGCAAGGCATTCAAAAGTTCTTTAGCTTTCTGTTCGGCTTGTTTTCTATCAGTTTTCGCTATCAAAGCCGGCAACATAACATTCTCCAAAGCCGTGAACTCGGATAATAGGTGATGGAACTGATAAACGAACCCTATTTCCTTATTTCTGAACTTGGAAATCTCTTTATCGTTCAAACTCGTTATCTCTCGATTGTTTATCAGAACGCTGCCGCTATCCGCCTTATCCAAAGTACCGACTATCTGCAAAAGAGTAGTCTTACCCGCACCGGAAGCCCCTACCAATGTAACTATTTCGGACGGCAATATATGCAAATCCACATCTTTCAACACATGCAGGTTGCCATAAGACTTATTCAGTTTATTCGCTCGTATCATCTACTTATCTATGTTTCTGTTGTTGAATATCAAATATCCGAAATTCACCGATATAGACCACGGATTGCTATCATTATCTCTTTGGTGATACGACATTATGAAACTTAACGGACCTATTGGCGTTCTCAACACTATCGAACCGGACGCAATGAAGTATAGTTTTTCAAACACCTCTCCATAATACGGCACTTCGTTTTTATCAGTCATTATTTGTTGAACGGGAGCATACAAATAAGCCGCACATCTAGCAGATAGATTTATCCCGAGCAAAGAAGACAAAGCATATATATTCTCCAAACCGAATGCAACATATTTATTGGCTCTATACTCTGGCATATATTGCGTCAAAGTCTCCATGGTAGGCATATAAACACCAGCATTCAACAAACTCGGCTTGTATGTTTCAAACAAATCTTGAAAAGAATAGAACACATCGCCCCTGAAACCGAGTTTGAAATTCTTCGTGATGTCTACATAAAACCTCGACAGCATCTTAAACTGCATCCAACTATGGTTGACAGAATACGGCGAATCAACTTCTGTCGTGTTACCCGGTTTACAAGTTTCTTTACCATTTACATACTGAACCGATAGCTTGTGATATTTCCCTTGTGTAGGAAATTGGTCATCGTCCAAACTGTTATTTTCCTCTTTCAAGCCTATGGCGATGTGTTTGAAACTTGTTCTGTCGCTTATATCCGATTGAATTATTCCGTAATCCCGTCCGAAGTAATCATCTGTTATTTTACCTATTCCGACCGAAGCCACCAATTTATCCTTAACCCCCAAAGGGAAACCGACGTTTATTTTTGCATTGACTTCCGATTGCTCCAAATAATTGATTGGAGAATACGAGAACGTCTTGTTCCTCAATCGGTAATAGTTCCATTTGTTGGAATTAAACTCGGTCTCGATAAAAAGAGGAAAACTATACGAGAAATCCACCCTCGCTCTCGCCGACCAAGAACCATAGTAACGTCCCAAATAAGCATTAGCTTGAAAGAAATACGCATGCTTATGAAGAATGTTATAATTCAAACCGAGATACAAATAGCTCGTGGGATTGGTTGAAATATGTCCTCCCAAATCAAAATTAAGGAAACTCTTTGTCTTAACGTTCAAGTTCAACACATAAGCATTGTAATAATCGTTATACGTCAGGTAAGGCTGAACATTATGAACATTTCCATCGGAATAAAGCGATATATAATTCTTCTTCAAAGATTTTGTCGTCAACACACTATCTTCCTCCATCAACTTGTTGTTATGGTGCATTATCGAAGAAACATAATACTTCTGAGTACTCGTAACGCCTTTTATTCCCATGGAAACAACATTTAGATTAGGCTTCTTTGCATTGAACCGGCTTCTTTTCTCCGCAACCTCTTTCGCACTCACGCTATCGATAAGAAACTCCCTTATCTGTGGAATTTGAGCGACAGCAGCTTCATACCCGAGCCTGTCGCATTCCTTCATTTTCTCAAACTCCATTACACCTATCCCTGTCAAATTAGGCTCTATCAAAACGCTGTTTGAACAATACACATTATAATCCGAAGAATTGGTCAACATGTTTTCCAAATACGATTTCATGTTACCCTCCACCGGAGGCGGGTAATTACCGGCGACCTTCACCCCTATTATAATATCAGGATGATAAGTCTTCAAAAGTTCCTTGGACGGAAAGTTATTGTACATGCCGCCGTCAAACATTATTTTGCCGTCCAATTTTATAGGAGAAAACACAAACGGAAAAGTCATGGAAGCACGCACCGCAGGTCCCAAATCTCCGTTCTTTCTCACACTTGCTTTATTGTCTTCTATATCCGAAGCGACACAAAAGAACGGTATCATCAAACTATCGAAATCCCGCTCGCAAGCCTCTGTGGCAGGAGAAAAAATCTCCATGAAAGCATAATCCATCTGCACAGGATTGATTATGCTCGTAGGTAGTTGAACGGAAAAATTATTATCCACATCAAACGAAACCGTCAAACCCGTCGGCACAGGCGGCTTTACCTTATAATAATATACGTAATCCTCCTCAATCTTACCCGTCAGCCAATATTGAAACTCTTCCGAGAAAAAAATCTTCTCTATCTCGTCAACCGAATAACCCGCGGCATACAAACCACCGACTATCGCCCCCATAGATGTTCCGCATATATAATCAATCGGAACCTGAGCCTCTTCCAACGCTCTCAAAACACCAAGATGCGCAACGCCCCTTGCTCCTCCTCCGCTTAATACCACACCGACTGTCTGACGACGCACGCTCTCCTGTTGAGCAAACACAGGAGAAGCATACTGCAATACCAGCAAAAAAAGTAAAAAAGTAAAAACACACCTTACGGAACAAATCCGTACCCCGGAACGCCAAGCATACATATTTCTTTATGTTTAATTTGTTGAAACGGCAAAACAAATCGACATATTGCATCGTCAAGCGGAATAAAGCCTCCATACATGTAAAAAATCCTTGTTTATTTCCGCTCTTCTCAAAAGCCGAACCTATCAGACACAAATCGAACGCATATTTATGCCGTTTTTATTGGCAGGTTCAAAGAAAAGAAGTAATTTTGCAGACTGATAACGCCGTTAAGCATATCGGCGGTGTTATCTTCGGGTATTGAATAATAATAAATACTTCTGATAAATGAGACCAAATTTCACAAACATCGACTTCAAGTCCGTTGCTCCGGCAACAGATTTCGAGGAATGGGAAAAGGCTGTCGGCAACAACAAATCATGGCTGACACCGGAACAAATACCGGTCAAGCCGGTATATGGAAAGGCTGACCTTGAAGGAATGGAACATTTGAACTATGCCGCAGGTATAGCACCGAACCTTCGCGGACCTTATTCCACCATGTACGTCATGAGACCGTGGACAATTCGTCAATACGCAGGTTTCTCCACAGCCGAAGAATCAAACGCATTTTATCGTAGGAACATAGCAGCAGGACAAAAAGGACTTTCCGTTGCATTCGACTTGGCTACACACAGAGGATACGACTCCGACCACGAAAGAGTTGTAGGCGACGTAGGAAAAGCCGGAGTAGCAGTGGACTCCATATTGGATATGAAAATCCTATTCGACCAAATTCCGTTGGATAAGATGTCCGTATCCATGACAATGAACGGAGCCGTATTGCCGATACTTGCATTCTACATCATAGCGGCAGAAGAGCAAGGCGTTTCTCAGGATAAGTTGTCGGGAACCATACAAAACGACATCTTGAAAGAGTTCATGGTTCGTAACACCTACATCTATCCTCCTAAACCATCGATGAAAATCATTGCCGACATATTCGAATACACCTCAAAGAATATGCCGAAATTCAACTCCATATCCATATCCGGATACCACATGCAGGAAGCAGGAGCAACCTGCGACATAGAAATGGCATACACCTTGGCAGACGGATTGGAATACATCAGAGCCGGTATAAATGCAGGAATGAACGTTGATCAATTTGCACCGCGTTTGTCATTCTTCTGGGCAATAGGCATGAACCACTTCATGGAAATTGCAAAGATGAGAGCTGCGAGAATGCTTTGGGCAAAATTGGTAAAACAATTCAACCCGCAAAATCCGAAATCCCTTGCATTGAGAACACACAGCCAAACCTCCGGTTGGTCATTGACAGAGCAAGACCCTTTCAACAACGTAGGAAGAACCTGTATCGAAGCCTTGGGAGCAGCCTTGGGACACACACAATCCTTGCATACCAACGCATTGGACGAAGCCATCGCATTGCCGACCGACTTCTCCGCACGTATCGCAAGAAACACACAAATCTACTTGCAGGAAGAAACGAACATCTGTCGTAATGTCGACCCATGGGCAGGAAGCTACTATGTGGAAAGTTTAACACACGAAATAGCCCACAGAGCATGGGGACACATACAAGAGGTCGAAAAACTCGGCGGTATGGCAGCAGCCATCGAGAGCGGTATTCCTAAGATGAGAATCGAAGAAGCCTCCGCAAGAAAACAAGCAAGAATCGACTCCGGCAAAGACACTATCTTGGGAGTAAACAAATACCGCTTGGAGAACGAAGACACAATCGACACATTGGAAATCGACAACACAGCCGTAAGAGAAGCCCAAATCAAACGTTTGGCTAAATTGAGAGCAGAAAGAAACGAAGCAGATGTGCAATCCGCTTTGGAAGCCCTTTCAAACGTTGCAGCAACAGGCAAAGGCAACCTATTGGAGATGTCCATCGACTGTGCAAGAAAGAGAGCCTCACTCGGAGAAATCTCCTACGCATTGGAAAAACACTTCGGACGATACAAAGCAAAAATCAATCTTATTTCAGGCGTGTACAGTGCAGATACAAAAGACAATGCAAACTTCAAGAAAGCACAAGAACTATGCGATGAATTTGCGAAGATAGAAGGAAGAAGACCTCGTATAATGATAGCCAAAATGGGTCAGGACGGGCACGACAGAGGAGCCAAAGTCGTAGCGACAGGTTATGCAGACATCGGATTCGACGTTGATATGGGACCATTGTTCCAAACCCCTGCCGAAAGTGCAAAGCAAGCCGTCGAGAACGACGTTCACATCTTGGGCGTAAGCTCCTTGGCAGCAGGACACAAAACATTGGTACCGCAAGTAATCGCAGAATTGAAAAAATTAGGCAGAGAAGACATCATGGTAGTTGTCGGCGGCGTTATCCCTCCGCAAGACTACGACTTCCTATACAAAGCAGGAGCCGCAGCAATCTTCGGACCCGGAACAATCATTGCCGAGAGTGCAATCAAGATGTTGGAACTCCTTTTGGCAGCAAGAAAATAAGAAAAACTTACGTGTCGAAGAGCGTTTTATTGCTTACGATAAGTAAAGTCCACGAAGCGAAGAGAGACGAAAGAGACCGTCTCTCTTCTTTTTTTATTTCCGTTACCAAATCTCCAATGTTTGCATATTGATATCACATAACATTGATGTAAAAGGTTATACACCATGCCTGTTACCTCTCTTCTCTTATTAAAACTCGACAAACACGACGCTACAAGATACCACAATCATCACAAAAAAGGACGTTGCTCACGCAACGTCCTTGCAATAGTGGTTTGACAGTAGTACTCCGAAAAAAATCGAGTAGATCGTCCTTGTGATAATTGCAAAATATATTTCCTCGGCTTACTACTTGTCTTTCAGAATTAAAATCCCTTTCCTTTGGAAAGCAAAACTTATTGCTTAGAAGTGATAACCGACTTTCAATATCAGCATTGAAGGTGAAATCGATCCGTACCCATTTAAGGATTCTTCATATCTACCATGAGCAGCTACACCATCTTCTTCATAATATGTACCTTTCACCTTCGCTGAACCAAGATTGTAATAATTCAAGCCTACGCTTAGTTTCTCGGAAAGAAGAACACCTACACCGACTTGACAAGCAAAAGAGACCGCTGGATTATATTCAAACCCTAGTTTTGTGGTATATGGATACTCCACACCATTATAATAATATATGCATTCTTTTTCGATCGAATTCTTTGTTATCAACCGAACATTAAGTCCGACCCCTAACTCACCATATAGCTTGATCTTTTCTGCCAAATCGAAAGAATAGTTCAAACCTGCCATTAGCGGTATATTCAAATATTTCGATGTGCTAACACTGCTAGAAATAGATCCATCCCACTCGAAACAAAGGTCATCAAGTGCATCTTTTATTTCTTCTTGCAATGGATTGTACATTATATCAGCTTCAAACATGGCACGAAGGTTCTTAACCAAAGATATGGAACGCTGATATTTCACGCCTAATCCGAAACCTATCGATGCGGCTCCACCATCTATCACCGGGCCATAATCCAATAATAAACCTCCAAATTCTCCGAACTTACCATTTGGGAATACGCCACTGAGGTGCAGCGAAAAACCATCTTTTTGGGCGAATATTTCGCCACATGAAATCGACATCATCAATATCGATATTGCTATAACTATTTTCTTCATTGTGTATATTTATTTTCTTGTTTTGCCTCAGTCCCTACGACGCTTGAAATATATAAAGCCTATCCTTACGGAGCGACACAAAAAAAACGTGGGACTGTTACCGTATTTGTCATGTGAGGCTCCAGGAAATTGCCTAAACCATCAAATAGATAAAGCCCACGAATAACATTCGTGAGCGTTCTACTTTACCCTTGATGGTTTAACCTGTAAAATTTTCCTGGAATTTCACATGACCAAAGTTAAGCAAACGCTTTATTTATGTCTTATCCTCTTTATCGAGGACTTCAAAAGTCTCTGTTAATCTGTCTTTTCCTTTGCTCCTTTCCCCGTTTTTTTGACGGCTTTGCAGTTAATAAAACCTTTTACGCACTATTGCTCTTGCAAAAGTAACCATTTTTCCTCTATCTGCAATAAACTCTCCCGCATTTCTTCATAGTACTTTCAATTCATCAAACATCTCTTTCTCCAAACGCCATTTCACAAAAATGAAACACCGGAAGAGAAAATTCTTTCAGCGTTTCATTTTCGTGAAATGACATTTGGTTATGTCGGTGTTGCTTGTGAGGTTTTTCTTATCTTTGCATTGTGTTTTCGTTCGGCGTTTTGCAGGCTTGGCTATTTTTCTGCTTCGAATTCCAAGAACCGCCTTTTGAAATCCTCTTCTATCGGAGCCGAGGCATTGGTGTCCCGATTGAAGCCCGCAAGGATTGTTCTGCACGTTCCTTTGACCACGCCTTTGGAATCGACGAGTCTTTGGTTCATGGTCATCGACCTGTTTCCGAACTTTACCAACTTGCTTTCCACAAAGATTTCCTCACCCTGTACGATGGGAGAGAAGAAATTGTTTTCCGTGTGAACGATAACCACAACCACTTTGCTCCAATCCAACTCACGACCCATCACTTTCTCGAAATAATCGATCCTTCCTAAATCGTAGTACTGCGATTGGAAACTGTTGTTCACATGATTCAATGCATCCAAATCGCTGAAACGGATTTGTACCTTTAATGATACTTTATAGAAATCCTTTTCCGGTTCTATCATACCCTCTGTCATCGATTCAAATTTTCTGCAAAGGTAATCAATTCACCGCAATCCGCCACGCTTTCCGTTAAGGCAGTACTTGGAAATGCTTGTTATGCCCTCTGTTTTATCCAAAGTATGAATTTCGTCAAGAAATAACGGAATTATCATACCTGTACAGATATACATATAGTACATATCAAGAAATGATTCACCTATTGGAAAGTAATAGAATCCGCAAAGAAATTTTGTTGGGAGAAAAAAGCACCTCTCTTTCTTGCCAATACCGACAAAATTCTCGGAGACAGCCGTTTGTTTCTTGCGGTGGTACCGGTGCAGATTAGCTTATCAAAGATTATTTGCGTATATAATGCTTCTGCTCTATACAGCAGATAAATATGCGTCGCAGATGCTATCAAGAAGCAAGTCTATTTCCTAAAACATTGAACCGGATAGAGTAAGCGTCGATACCCTGCAACAGCCGACCGAGGAAACAATTCGACTTTCGATTTATTGCGAATACTTTCTCTTTCTGACTTTGCAACGCCAACAAATGTCTGATTTGTAAGTTGTATTTGTAAATTGAAGTCAGGTTCATTTCTTGGTCGAATGTAAGGACAGACTTCAAGCCATTTCTCTTTGTCAAAGTGTTGTGTTATTATTTGATTAACTAAATTCAAATATATATCATTCCATTTTCTTGGTAATATGATGAGAATGTGAAACGAATGAATCGGCGAGATTTTTTTCGTGTTTTGAGGTAATTTTCGTGTAAAATGGCACTTTCAAAATGATAAGAAGATTGCCTCTTCTGAAAAAACGGCGTTTTTTCAGAAGAAAACGAAGTCTTTTGACTCGAAAGACTTCGTTTTAGCACCACTAACTCTTCGTTTTTTCGGAAAAAGACGCCGTCTTTCGACCGTAAAAACGCCGTCTTTTTCCGGTCGGTTTTCGATATATTCACAAGGTGTTGAAATACAATCCTTTGCTTAACCCTCGAATATTCGAAAAATTTCGAGTAAATTCCTTCCGGCGAAAAATTCGTGAGCTATGAAGTTAAAGAAATTGAAAATCGTTAATCCGCAATGCTTGCGAAAGGGCTGAAATAATAAAGAATGTGAAGAGGGTACAAATTATTGCTGTCCGGTAAAGCGAGAAAGATGATAAATATCCTGTCCGGAGCCCTGTAAAATCGGACTTCTGGTATTCTTTCTCTCGCAAGTTCAACTCATAAATGCAACTTTAGGAGATAGGGGAAAGAGACAAAATAAAACTCAAACAAGAGAGTGGAAATTTCCTTTTCTGTTCGAGTCTGAAAAATGACTGTCTTTGCTCTTACCAAATACTGCAAAATATAAGTCATCTAACCAAGGAGCAAAGGTTCACAATTTTCGTGATGAAACAACAAGGTTTCAGGAATAATCAAATCGCAAACGTTATCGGTAAAGATAAATCTGTGATTAGTCGTGAATTAAAGCGGAACTGCGATAAGCGTAGCGGACAATACAGAGCCGAGCAAATATGAACGAAGAATGAAAGAGAAGCCAAAGTTGATCAAGTTCACAAAAGAGCTATGCCGGCTTGTAGAGACAATGTTGAAAGAGGATTACAGTCCGGAACAGAACTTGAAGGAAAGGAAGCAAAGACATTGACAAGAGCAGTGATAGAGCAATTGAAACCAATCCGCACATTGCTACACACCGCCACAACAGACAATGGAAAAGAGTTTGCCGGACATAAGGACATTGCCACTGCACTCGGTATAGATGTTTACTTTGCACATCCATATCATTCGAGAGGAAGGGGAGCCAATGAAATCGGGGCTTCCGAGCCGATACCACAGGACAGAAACCTTTCCCGTTATCGAAACGACAAATCTCACCTCGATTTCTTCGCTTCCGACCCTGAACATGAAGTAGATAAGCCTGCGAAAACCTCATCGAAAAACAAAAAGAGCGGTGCGGAAGAAATTTTCCTCGGAGGGGAAGGTGTGAAAAAACCGTTTTTCTTAGGCAAAAAAAGGTTTTTTTCGACACTTAAGCACCGAGGAAAAAATTTTTACATGAGGATTTATCGGACTTTTGCCCAAGAAGAACGTTCGTAACACCGTTCGTTCGATGATTTTCATTCGGAACAGATTGAACAACAGACCGAGAAAAAAGCTCGGCATTCTAACTTCACCGGAATATTGTTTCGCTAATTTTACGACCATAACGAATGGTCTAACCGATAAGTTGCATTTGTGAGTGGAATTCAGCAACAAAAAGTTGCAGAGAAGTAAACTTCTCTGCAACCAAACCCATTTCATATGAAAAAAACTACGTAGTCTCGGGCGGACTTGAACCGCCGACCCCTACATTATCAGTGTAGTGCTCTAACCAACTGAGCTACGAGACTGTCTTGACTTAACGTCATTACTATATAATAAAACCTTCGTAGCGGAAATAATATATATCAATATATTTCTTCTTATACATTACTACCTTTCCGGTATCGACCTCTAGAAAGGAGGTATTCCAGCCACACCTTC
>ERZ1026856.962-NODE-962-length-15678-cov-6.458043_pt1 | contig 15678 bp, 14 predicted proteins | sample MGYA00380158_ERZ1026856 | MGnify/ENA primary metagenome ERZ1026856 (study PRJEB33269, sample SAMEA4719794) | human gut metagenome | biome: human-associated habitat; feature: organic feature; material: feces | place: Cameroon | collected 2013-10 ...
ACGGTTTCTTTCCTGAAAAAAACATATAATTTTTGTAACATAATATTTCCTTTCCAGTCTGATACGACCGCGTATAAGTATATCACAGAAACATCCAGGAAAAAAGAATATCATTTTGTATTGTGGATTATCCGTCGTTGATGAATATCCGAATCTGAATCTGATTGGCAATGCAAGGATTGATTCTGTCATGTATGATCCTGCTCCTGCACATACCGGCCGCAGAGGACGTCCCGCCAAACATGGAAAACATCTTTCTGTTGAAACAGATTTTGCTTTTTCCGGAAGACTTGCAGATTTTCTGTGCCTGGCAGGAAAAAGAACCATACTGGTGTGAATAAATAAAATCTATAGAAAAGAATGAATAAAAAGTGGTCTTATCCGATTGGATGGGCCTCTTTTTTTGTTATGGCAAGTGTAAAATAAGTGGAAGTGGGCATTTTTGTCCACTTTTTAACATATATTGGTTATGGTACGATGAGAATAGAAAGCTGTAGAAATGCAGCCAAAGAAAGGGAGGATTTGCGTATGACGAAAAAACTGGCAAAGTGGCTGTCCTGTTTCCTGACGGTATGTATGATGGTAACATCGTTGCCGATTTATCAGTCAGCTGCTCATGCAGAAACGACAGATAAAAATGAAGAAGAGCAGGAACCGCAGCAGGATACGGTCAGCGGTCTTGGGATCACTTGGGATATGAACTGGGACGGAGAAGAGCCTGCGGTAAATGACGGCGCGGCGTTTGAAAAAGAAGTCTGGTGGGGAGATCTGCAAGGTACCTATCAGTTTAAAAGCTTCGATGCAGACGGACAGGAGCAGAAGATAATAACTGCTGATAAGCTGCAGCTTTACAAATGGAATGAAGAGAGTGATCAGCCGCAATGGGAGCAGATACCGGCATTGGATGAAAAGCCGATTTTCGAAGCTGCCGGTGTAGAAGAAGAACTGGTACAGATTACATTCCCTGAGATAGGTACTTATCGCATAAGTTGTTCTGAGCTGACTTGTGGAGAAGATAATAATTATGTCACGATCACGGTAAGATATCCGTCGTTTGCATTTTTCAGGGATAAAACCAGAAGCGCAGAAAGCTTTATGACAGAATGCTTCTATGGAAAATCAGAGGAAGATCCGCAGGATAAGCGCCGCGAGTTCTATATGATCACGGACAGGGAGGCGGAGGATGTTGCGTTCTATCTGGATCGGGACGGCGAAAAAATTGCAGAGCATGATGCATATTTCACAGTCAGTGAACCGGAGACGGATGAAGCCGGAAATACCATCTGGCAGATCACCATTCCGAGAAGCTGTGTGGGAAAATGGTTTTCCATCAGTGTGACCGGACAGGTAAAAGAAGAGGATCACTATGAGGAGATAGAATATGGACTGCCGATCAGCTGGGACGATGCAGCAGTGGTACAATATGATGGACTTGCTGCCAAGACCGATCTGATCTGGAATGATGAGGGCACACCGTCACAAAATCCGGACAGTGATGAACAGTGGAGCAAGGAACATCAGGCAGATCTGCCGGGCATGTCTTTTTATTTCGCAAAGAATGGTGGAACAGAAAACGTAAAGGCATCTGATCTGGTACTTTCCTATGTAGGGGACGATGGTTCTCTGGAAACAGAAGGAATTGGCGTACTGCAGGAAAATGAGAAAAACGCAGAGATCACAGATGCAAGTTTTACAAAAACCGGAACCTATCAGGTTGCTTTAAAAGAAAAGGTTGATACAGATACAGAGCCGGTCACGATCTATGTAGGATACCCGGTGGTCGGATTCTATACGACACCTGAGCCGTCAGAAGACGGTATTCTGACAGGAGAATTTCAGTATGGTGGCACACTGGCAGTCGGAGAAACCGACAATAGAACGCTGTATCTGCATGTACAGCAAAGACCGGATGAAGATATGACAGTTTCTGATCTGAAACTGGAAGCAGGTGAATGGGTCGAAAATGAAAAAAATGTTATGAACGTGCTGAATGGTGAATGTGATTATGTCAGCTGTGAGGAACTTGGAAATGGCAGCTACCAGCTGACAATTTCCGACGGCTGTGAAGCATACTTTTCACTGGAAGCATCTGTACAATGTAATGCAGGGGAAAATGAATGGAGACAGGGAAGTTTTCTGAATCTGAGACCGGCGGAAGCTGTTGTGGCAGAAGATGGAAAAGCAAGAACCGGATTTTCAGGCTGCTTTGTAACAAAAGCTTCCTATGAAGCAGGTTCTCCTTATTTTATGGAAGAGGAGACGGAGCAGTTCCCAAATGATTTTGAATACTGGGTACACGCAGATACCATGCAGGGAGTTATGAAAGAACTGCTTGCTGCAGACGGCAGACTGGTGGAATGGGCCGGTAAACAATATCAGGTAAAAAATACCGGATATATCTATATGACCATGAGCTACATAGATGCCTATGCGGAAAATGCAAAGGCTGCACAGTATGTAAAAACACCGGGCAGCATCAAGGGCATCTGCATGGACTCCGGTATGGATGCGGAAATCTGTTATAAAAGGGAAACTGAGCAGTCATATGATATCAAAATAGCAAGGTTACGAAAAACAGACCATCTGGAGGATCAGGACAATACTGATGATAATACGGAATCTGTCCTGATCGCATGGACGGAAAACGGCTGGACATATGTGGAAAAGGATACAGAAGACGGTAAATATTACATTACCGATAAGCTGGTAAACGACAGAGGCTTTAGTGAGACAGAGCCGGAGCCGCCGGTTGATCTGATAGAAATGCCGTCTCATACTTCCTATGCTATGCCACAGATTTATGTAGATGCAAAGACCAATCTGAAGATCACCGGCGACTGGCAGGACGAGGAGCCGAATCTGCAGATCGGTTTCTATCCGAATTCGGAAAACAAAGTATCTATTATGACACTCTACTGTTATGCAACGAGAGCGGAAGACGGCAAAGAGGTAAAACTGGATACAGCCCTGATGCAGGAGGAAGACTTCTGGGAGAAGTATGATGATGTAAGATATTTTTATCAGGAAAAAGAGAGCTTTGATGCAGACAGCATAGGAAAGAAGAATGTTTCCGTTTATCATCTGGTAAGATGCTACAACGAAGAAGATAATGCCTGCTGGGATGAGTCACAGGAAGTTTCTATGACCGTAAATTGCGTACTGGCAAAGACAGAAGCATCTGTTGCGGGTGATTATACGGCAGAAGGCAAAAAGCCGGAGCTGAAGATCGCAGAGGACAGCAATGTGTCTGACCTTCTGCCGGATCTGACAGAGGAAGAAGAAAAGGCTTATATCCGTGGGGAAAATGCGAATCTGAAGCTTACCGTAGATCAGATCGACACTGCAAAAGCAAATGCGCAGATCAAAAATGAGATCAATAAGCTCAAGGAACTGGCAGAAAAGAGCGGAAAGGTAAAGGATCTGATCCCTCTGGATCTGAATCTGCTTTTGCAGATCGGTGATCAAAAGGAACGTAAAGTAGAAGAAACAAAGCAGGAGATTTTCTTCTCTATTCCGGTAGAGGAAGCTTTACAAAAACAGCTTGGTACTGGTAAACTGAAGTTAAAGCTGTTCAGATATCATGGAGAGCTGGCGGATGAGATCCCTGTCCGCTATGAGAACGGCAGATTATATGCAAGCTCTGATAAGTATTCCACCTATGCGATTGCAGTCGTGGAAGAAAAAGCAGAGACACCGACGCCCTCTCCATCCACGCAGCCGACACATGCGCCAACGCCATCTGCGCAGCCATCACCTGCGCCTACGCCGTCCACGCAGCCGACTCCATCTGCGCAGCCGACACCGGTTCCACAGAAGAAGGGTACAAAGCTGAAAAAGAGCGGTGTTACTTATCAGGTAACAAAATCCGGTGCCAAAGAAGGCTGTGTCGCATATACAAAGGCAAAGAAAAATGTGAAGGGCAGTGTCACGATCCCTGCGACAGTCACGATCGACGGTGTGACTTATAAAGTGACATCGGTCGCAGCCAATGCTTTCAAAGGAAACAAGAAGATTACGAAGGTAACGATCGGTAAAAATATTGAAACGATCGGTAAAAATGCATTTTATGGTTGTAAAAAGCTGTCAAGTATTACCTTTAAGACAACTAAATTGAAGGCTTCCAAGGTTGGAAAGAATGCATTTAAGGGTGTGAAAGCAAAAGTGACCGTGAAGATGCCAAAGACTAAAGCAAAGGATTATAAGAAATGGCTGAAAAAGAAAGGAATACCGGCGAATGCCAAATTCAAAACAGCCAAATAGCAGATGATTTTTTACAAAATTATACAGCGCAGACAGCACAGAAACTGCCCGTCTTTTTACAGGACGGGTATTCTGTGCTTTCCTGTTATTATGCGCAGGAGGAGAAAAGCTGCTATTTGCTGCAGAAAAAAGAAACGAAAGAAAAATATATCGTAAAGTGCAGAAAAGAAAGAGAAGACAGAGACAGTCTGCAGAAAGAGTATGAAGAGCTGGGACGGCTGGCGGAACGCTATCCGAATCTGTATCAGCGGGCAGCTCTGCATAAGGCGGATGGCTATGTTTATCTGCTGCGCACTTATATCGAAGGAAAGAATCTGGAAGAATATGTGGCAGAGGATCCGTATCTGAGACCGGAAAGACAGCTTGAGATCTTAGAGGAGATCTGTCAGGCTGTTGCAAGGCTGCATGCCATGGATCCGGTAATCCTGCACCGGGATATGAAGCCGCAGAATCTGATCCTTGATGCCGGAGGGCATGTGCACCTGATCGATTTTGAAACGGCGCGGGAATACGACGGAACAAAAAAGAAGGATACGGTCTTTTTCGGAACAGAGGGTTCTGCTGCGCCGGAGCAATACGGTTATGCCCAGACTGATGTGCGGACAGATGTGTTCGGGATCGGCAAGATCGCAGAATATCTTTATGAAGAATATCAGGTGGGATACGATCCGTTGACGGAGAAGCGAATGCAGCGCATCATTAAAAAGGCGACTGCATTTGATCCGGCTGACCGTTATCAGAATGTGCAGGCACTTTTACTGGCGATCCGAAACGTGAGAAGGCAGACCGAACGGGGAGAGAACAAATGGCTGAAAGCTGTTGTGGCGATCGAGAGCATTGTGCTTTTGCTCGTTCTGGCTGGTGCTTTGTTCTTTTGGACGGGATTTCAGAAAACGAAAAATACGGAAGAGGAAGACTACGCGGCCGTCATAGCGGAACGACAGATTAAGCAGCAGGATGAGTCTGCAGAGGATATGTCGGCGCAGGCAGATTCCGATGAGATTGTTACATTGGAAGGGGATCCTCTTTTGTTGCAGGCAATCCGGGAAACGGCGGGAAGCAATGAAGTGACAAAAAGAATGCTATCCGGTATTACGCGGATTGCTGTGATCGGAGATCAGATCTATACGGAAGAAACGCCGGTGGAGGATCTGGAGAATCTTGTATATCAGGATGGTTTTAATGACAGAATGGTCAACGGAGGGATCACGGATCTGTCTGTGCTGACGAATCTACCTAATCTGAAAGAAGTATTTTTGTGTAATCAGAAAATTTCGGATATCAGCCCGCTGCAGGAGCTGCCCATAGAAGGGCTGTATGTGTGTGGCAATCAGATAGAGGATTTTTCGCCGGTTGAGAAAATGCAGGAGCTTTCAACACTTTATCTGGTAGACAATCCGGTCGGGAAAATGCCGCAGCTGTCAGGCTGCACGAAGCTGACCAGACTTGCACTGTGCGGAAATGATTATGAAACACTTGATTTCCTGCAAGACAGCTGTATCTGCAATCTGTATGCGATGGGAATTTACGTGGAAGATGAGTCTTTTGAAGTGCTTTCCACCATGCAGAGTCTGACAGAACTGTATACCGGATCCGAACAGAAGCAGTTTTATGAAATACTTCCGGAGCTGACGGAACTTCGTACGTTATCTTTATGGGGCGGCAATTTTGGAACGGATCTTACAATTGTCAGTAAACTTGTCAATCTGCAGAATCTGTTTGTAAATGATGAATTTGTGACATCTCTTTCCGGAATTGAAAATCTGCAAAGACTGGAAGTGTTTTGTATGGATGGCACAAATGCAACGGATATTTCACCGTTGACAAAGCTGCCGAGATTACAGGTCGTGCGTCTGCAGGGCGTTCCGATCGTGGAGTTTACGCCACTGTTTTCCTGTCATAGTCTGCAGGAGGTTGGGGCGGACAGCAGCCAGAAGGAAACAATAGAACAGATGGGAGATCCGGTCTTTATGATCTCCGTGGAATAAAAGAACCACCGCTCATCGCAGCGGTGGTTCTCCTATTTCTTCTAAAAGATCGTTCAGATCATCAATCGACATATTGTGCTCCAGTGCATAGATAATTGCTGCATCAAACCGGTTCCTCGGATACAGGATAGCACGCTGGCAGATGGACAGCATGCGCTGGAATTCCGATAGGGACAGTTGTAGATAAAAGCCGATACGGAGCAGAAGAATCCGCGTGGGCTTTCTTGTGCCACGCAGGATCTGGTATGCGTAGGAGCGCTCCAGCTCCAGATCACGGATCAGATTACCGGGCTGCAGATGATGTTCTTTCAGCAGTTTGGATAAATAAGCTCCACCGGATTGGACATAATCTGTTTCATTTTCCAAAAAAGAGGTCTGATCCTGTTTCTTCAGATCATTGATCAGCTCATCTGTAGATTTCATATGATTCCTCCTGGCTCTTATATTCATTATATGATGAACGTCTGAGGTATTCGGGAATTGCGAAAACTGCGCAGCAATTCGAATACATCAATGAGTGGCAAAATTCATTTTTGATATACATATCATTATATCAGAAATGCGGGGAGAATGTCGAGGGGTGCAGGGGAGATTGGGAAAAGATGGAAAAAAATCGCAGGATCTTCCTAAATATGTGTGATAGCTCTGTCAAAAGCTGTTTTATTTCAAAAGTGCCGTGGTATTTTTGGCGAAAACGTCGTTTTTGTGCGATGACTGTAGCTTGCAACATAAAATGACACATTGTTATAATATGCTACACAAGAAACAAGAAGTAAGGAGGGATTTTTCCATGCAGCAGCTTAATGTTGTAACTACACAGGATAACGATAGAATGTTTAAAATACTGACCGATCTGATCCACCAGGACAAGGAATTTCAAATAGTGATCTCCGTTCCGCCAAAAAACAGACAGGAAATGCATCCGCAGGCAGCAGTGCAGAAAGAGAAGCCTGTCCGGGATTTGGAAAAAGATGTGACAGACATGATCCATGAGCTTGGTGTCCCTGCCCATATCAAAGGGTATCAGTATTTGCGGGAAGCGATCATGATGGCAGTCGAAGATATTGATATGCTGGGTTCCATAACCAAGATCCTGTACCCGACGATCGCAAAAAAATATCAGACAACCGCAAGCAGAGTAGAACGGGCGATCAGACATGCGATCGAAGTGGCATGGAGCCGCGGGAAAATGGAGACACTGGACGCACTGTTCGGTTATACGATCAATACAGGAAAAGGAAAGCCGACCAATTCGGAATTTATTGCACTCATTGCAGACAAGATCAGGCTTTTATATCGCGGAAATTAGTTCTTTCAAAATGCACGTAATTGGTGTATAATTGTTCCAAGGTATTTACCTGTCCGGGTAGCAGGTGAAAACAAATATTGGAGGATTATAAAGAATGAAGAACATACTGTTTATTGCATCTGAGGGAGTTCCTTTTATCAAGACGGGAGGACTTGCAGACGTTGTCGGATCTCTTCCGAAGAATATCGACAAGAAATACTTTGATGTGCGTGTCATGCTTCCGAAATATACCTGTATCAAGCAGGAATTAAAGGACAAGATGAAGTATAAGACACACTTTTACATGGACTTCAACTGGAAGAGCGAATATGTTGGTGTGCTGGAAGCCAAAGTAGACGGCATTACCTATTATTTTATTGACAACGAGTCTTACTTCAGCGGCTTTAAGATCTACAGCGATAATGTACTTGATGAGATCCGTAAGTTCAGCTTCTTCTGTAAGGCAGCATTATCTGCTCTGCCTCTGACAGGCTTCAGACCGGATCTGATCCATTGCCATGACTGGCAGACAGGTCTGATACCGGTATATTTAAAGGAACGCTTTGCAGGCGGAGATTTCTTCCGTGGCATTAAGACAGTTATGACAATACATAATCTGAAATTCCAGGGACGCTGGAATGTCAAGGATGTCAAGGACATCACAGGACTGCCTGATTATTTCTTTACGTCCGATAAACTGGAAGCATACAAGGATGCGAACCTGTTAAAGGGTGGTATCGTTTATGCGGATGCGGTAACAACAGTTTCCGATACCTATGCGGAAGAAATTAAGACACAGTTTTACGGAGAAGGGCTGGATGGACTTCTACGTGCAAGATCCGGTGCGCTGCGCGGTATCGTCAACGGTATTGATTATGAAGAATTCAATCCGGAAAAAGATAAGAATATCGTAGCACCGTACAATGCAGCAAATTTCCGTAAGGAAAAGATCAAAAACAAACGTGCGCTGCAGCAGGAGCTTGGCCTGGAGCAGGATGATAAGAAGTTTATGATCGGTATCGTTTCCAGACTGACAGATCAGAAGGGCTTTGATCTGATCGCATATGTAATGGATGAACTTTGTCAGGAAGATGTCCAGATCGTCGTACTTGGTACAGGCGAAGAAAAATATGAAAATATGTTCCGCCATTTCGACTGGAAATACAATAATAAAGTATCAGCCAATATTTACTACTCCGACGCTTTATCCCATAAGATCTATGCAGCATCGGATGCGTTCCTGATGCCATCTCTGTTTGAACCGTGTGGTCTTTCACAGCTTATGGCGCTGCATTACGGAACCCTTCCGATCGTCAGGGAAACAGGCGGACTGAAGGATACGGTAGAGCCATACAATGAATACGAAAGCACAGGAACAGGCTTCAGTTTTTCAAACTACAATGCATATGAAATGCTGGCAACGATCCGTTATGCAAAATATGTATTTTATCAGCGCAAGCGCGAATGGAATAAGATGGTGGATCGTGCTATGGCAGCTGATTTCTCATGGAGTGTATCTGCTGCAAAGTATCAGGAAATGTATGACTGGCTGATCGGCTAACATAAGAATTTTATGAATTATCATACAAAAACAAGACCGGAGATACCGGTCTTGTTTCTTGCGTAATAGGAAACTTCGTTTCTATTACACAAAAATGCTCCTAGGAACAGATTTGGAAAAACGAGGCATAGCGAGGAATAAAATGGCATTTGATGGAATTACAATGGCCTGCGTTGTGCAGGAACTGAATGAAAAATTATTGGATGGAAGAGTCTACAAGATCGCACAGCCGGAAAAGGATGAGATCCTGCTGACGATCAAGGCGGGAGGAACGCAGCAGAGGCTTTCCCTGAATGCAGATGCATCCCTCCCACTTATTTATCTGACACAGGAAAATAAAAAGAGTCCGATGACGGCGCCGAATTTCTGCATGCTGCTCAGAAAGCATATCCAGAATGGCAGGATCGTAAAGATTGACCAGCCCGGTCTGGAACGCGTGGTGCGGTTTGAGATCGAGCATCTGGATGAAATGGGAGATCTGCGCAGAAAGACACTTGCCATGGAATTGATGGGAAAACACAGCAATATCATATTTTATGATGAAGAAAATAAGATACTTGACAGTATCAAGCATATTTCGGGGCTTGTATCAAGTGTGCGTGAGGTGCTTCCTGGAAGAACCTATTTTATCCCACAGACAGAGCATAAAAAAGATGCATTGATCGATTTAGTCAATAAGGAAAACTTCCTGACGGATCTGAAAGAAAATTCCGTGGCGGTCTACAAGGGAATTTATTCCCACTATACAGGAGTGTCACCAATCGTTGCACAGGAGATCTGTTACAGAGCCGGTGTAGATGCGGATCTGCCGACAAGCGTACTGGATCCGGCAATGGAAGAGAGGCTGTATCAGGCATTTGCTTCTTATATAGATGCAGTAAAGCTGGGTATTTTTGAACCGGCAGTCTATTATGATAACGGAGAACCGGTGGAATTCGGTGTGCTTCCGTTTACCCTTTATGAAGAGAAAGAAAAGAAAGTATATGACAGTATTTCCGAGCTTTTGTGGAGTTATTATTCCGAAAAGAGCGCGGTGACAAGGATCCGGCAGAAATCCACGGATCTGAGAAAGATCGTCACAACTGCATTAGAACGAAATGTGAAAAAATATGATCTGCAGGTAAAACAGCTGGCAGATACGGAAAAACGGGAAAAATATAAAGTATATGGAGAACTGCTCCATACATACGGTTATCAGATCGAGGCAGGAGCTAAAAAAGCGACCGTTCCCAATTATTACACGGGAGAAGAGATAGAAATCCCGCTCGACGATCAGCTGACGCCGATGGAAAACGCAAAGAAATATTTTGACCGGTACGGTAAACTGAAACGTACGTATGAGGCACTGACAGAATATGTGCAGGAAACGGGCGAAGAGGTAGAGCATCTAAGGTCCGTTGTCAATGCGCTGGATCTGGCGCAGGACGAAGCAGATCTTTCCCAGATCCGCGAAGAGCTTGTGCAGAGTGGCTATATCCGTCATAAAGGCAATAAAAAGAAAGAAAAGATCGTTTCAAGACCGCTGCATTTTATCAGCAGTGACGGATTTGATATGTATGTCGGCAAAAATAATTTCCAGAATGAGGAGATCACATTCCAGATGGCACAGGGCGGTGACTGGTGGTTCCATGCAAAGGGAATGCCAGGCTCTCATGTGATCGTCAAGACGAACGGAAAAGAACTGCCGGACCGCACCTTTGAAGAAGCAGGCAGACTGGCTGCCCATTATTCCAGTGCCAAAGGGCAGAACAGCATTGAAGTGGACTATGTACAGCGCAAGCATGTGAAAAAGCCGGGCGGTGCAAAACCGGGCTTTGTTGTATATTACACCAATTATTCCATGGTGATCGATCCGGATATTTCTGCGATCAGACAGGTATAGCAGAAATAAGGCTGGATTTATTGCAAAATATGGGAAGATGGTTTACTATATAGAAGATAATGACATAAGAACGCTGACAATAGAAAGAATAGAAAAATAGCGATAAGGGGAACAGAAATGATTAAAAGTATGACCGGTTTTGGCCGGTGCGAGCTCGCAAGAAACGACCGTAAGTTTACGGTAGAGATCAAATCAGTCAATCACAGATATATGGATGTGACGATCAAGATGCCAAAGAAGCTGAATTTCTTTGAAGCATCCATCCGGAATCTGCTCAAGGAATATATGCAGAGAGGTAAGATCGATGTCTTTATTACCTATGAAGACTATTCCGAAAGCACAGTGGCTGTCAAGTACAATAAGGAGATCGCTGCAGAGTATATGCAGTATCTGAATCAGATGGCAGAGGATTTCGGACTGGAAAATGATATCAAGGTATCCGGGCTTTCCAGATATCCGGAAGTATTTACCATGGAAGAGATCACAGCAGATGAAGAAGAGATCTGGAAGCTTTTGGAGGAGACAATCCGCGGCGCAGCAGAGCAGTTTGTACAGTCCCGTGTTGTGGAAGGTGAAAACCTGCGAGACGATCTGATCGGCAAGCTGGATGGCATGCTTGTACATGTAGATTATATAGAAAAACGTTCGCCGGAGATCATTGAAGAATACAAGCAGAAGATCTACGAAAAAGTAAAAGAGCTTCTGACAGATGCGCAGGCTGAGGACAACAGAATTTTAATGGAAGTGACCCTGTTTGCAGATAAAATTTGTGTAGACGAAGAAATGGTTCGCCTGCGCAGCCATATCGAGACTACAAAGCAGACTTTGTTGGAAGGTGGCAGTATCGGACGTAAGCTGGATTTTATTGCACAGGAAATGAACAGAGAAGCAAATACAACGCTTTCCAAAGCAAACAATCTGGATATTTCCAATCATGCAATAGAGCTCAAGACAGAGATCGAAAAGGTCAGAGAACAGATTCAGAATATCGAATAAGGAAATGCTCATATGAAAACACTTACACATATCGGTTTTGGCAATATGGTAAATTCGGATAAGATGATCGCAGTTCTGCAGCCGGATTCTGCACCGGTCAAGCGGATCGTGCAGCACGGTAAAGAGCAGGGGATCGTTGTGGACGCCACACAGGGCAGAAAGACAAAGGCGGTTCTTCTGATGGAGGATAACCGCATCATCTTATCGGCGTTAAAGCCCGAGACAATAGCACAAAGAGCAGAGACATTAACGGGAGAAGAAGAATGAACCAGAAGGGAATACTAGTTGTGGTTTCCGGTTTTTCAGGCGCCGGAAAAGGTACACTTATGAAAAAACTTGTCACAGATTATGAGAATTATGCACTCAGCGTATCCATGACGACAAGACAGCCGAGAACAGGTGAAGTAGATGGCAGGGATTATTTCTTTGTGACTGATGAGGAATTTGAAAACAGGATCGCAAATGACGGAATGATCGAATACGCCGGATACTGCGGGCACTATTATGGGACACCGAAGGATTTTGTGGAGAAAAACCTGGAGGAAGGAAAAGATGTGATCCTGGAGATCGAGATCCAGGGTGCACATAAGGTAAGAGCGCAATACCCGGATGCGGTTTTATTATTTGTTATGCCGCCAAGTGCCAAAGAGCTGCATAACAGACTGACCGGCCGTGCAACAGAGACAGAAGAAGTGATCCGTCAGAGAATGCTGCGTGCGGTAGAAGAGTCGGAAGGTATTGACACATACGACTATATTGTGGTAAATGATAAGTTAGAAGATTGTATTGCACAGATCAATACGATCGTAAATGCGGCGCGTCATACGCCGTCTCAAAATATAGAGTTTATCGGTGAAATCAGAAAAGAACTCAAAGAGTTCCTTGGAAGCAGATAAAGGAAAGGAAGAGAAAAATGATACATCCATCTTACACAGAGCTTATGAAGGTCGTAAACAGCGAGGTTGAACCGGGAGAAGTTCCTGTAGTCAACAGCCGTTATTCCATTGTAATGGCGACTTCCAAAAGAGCAAGACAGATCATCGCAGGAGAAGAACCACTTGTTCCTGCAAAAGGAAGAAAACCATTATCCATTGCGGTTGATGAACTCAATCAGGGCAAAATCAAGATTATGGGAGATGAAAAAGAGGAAGAATAATCTTTCTCTTTTTCCTGTTAGAGACTTATTATGAAAATTATGTTTATATCACTTGGCTGTGATAAAAATCTGGTAGACACCGAAATGATGCTTGGCATGCTGGCGGAAAAGGGCTATCAGTTTACGGATGATGAGCAGGAGGCTGAAATTGTAGTGGTGAATACCTGCTGCTTCATCGGAGATGCCAAGGAAGAAAGTATCAATACACTGATCGAGATCGGCCGGCTGAAAGAAACTGCCAATGTCAAAATGCTGATCGCAGCAGGATGTCTGGCACAGCGCTACCGGAAAGAAATCCGGGAGCAGATCCCGGAGGTCGATGTGATCATCGGAACAATGGCGATAGACAAGATCGTGGAAGCGGTAGAAGAATATCAGACAAAGCAGTATACCACCTTTGTGGAAGATATTGATAGGACACCTGTCAGCGGTAAGAAGCGTGTCGTTACGACCGGCGGCCATTATGCATATATGAAGATCGCAGAGGGCTGTGACAAACGCTGCAGCTACTGCATTATCCCAAAGGTAAGGGGCAGCTACCGCAGTATTCCGATGGAGACGCTGTTAAAAGAAGCAAATACACTTGTAGAGCAGGGTGTAAAAGAACTGATCCTTGTGGCACAGGAAACAACCTTATATGGAACAGATTTATATGGGAAGAAGTCTTTGCCGGAGCTTTTACGGAAGCTTTCCGAGATCAGAGGACTTTACTGGATCCGTATTCTATACTGTTATCCGGAAGAGATCACGGAAGAACTGATCGATACGATCGCAGAACTGCCGAAGGTATGTCATTATCTGGACATCCCGATCCAGCATGCATCCGATACGATTTTAAAACGCATGGGCAGACGTACCAACCAGCAGCAACTGAAGGATAAGATCGCAATGATCCGCAGTAAAATACCGGATATGTGTCTGCGTACAACGCTGATCACCGGTTTCCCGGGAGAGTCGCAGGAAGACCATGAACAGTCCATGGCGTTTGTAGATGAAATGGAATTTGACAGACTTGGCGTGTTCACCTATTCTGCGGAAGAAGATACGCCGGCGGCGGGCTTTCCGGATCAGATCGAGGAAGAAGTCAAAAAGGACAGACAGGCAGATATCATGGAACTGCAGCAGGAGATCGCCTTTGAGAAAGCAGAAGGCATGACAGGACAGGATGTGCTTGTTATGATCGAAGGCAAGGTAGCGGATGAAAATGCCTATGTGGGACGTACTTATAAGGATGCACCGAATGTAGACGGTCTTGTTTTTGTAAATACGGACAGAGAGCTGATGACCGGCGATTTTGTACCTGTACATATCACAGGTTCTTATGAATATGATTTGATTGGAGAAATAAAGGATGAAAATGAACTTACCAAATAAACTGACAATACTCAGAGTGATCATGGTACCGTTTTTTGTGGCATTTTTACTTCTGACACCGTCGCATGCGGATTTTAAATGGATCGCATTTGCACTTTTTGTCGTGGCATCTCTGACAGATCTTCTGGATGGACACATTGCCAGAAAATATCATATGATCACCAATTTTGGTAAATTTATGGATCCGCTTGCGGATAAGCTGCTTGTCAGTGCAGCGCTCGTCTGCCTGACGGCACTTGGTTTTATCCCTGCATGGATGACAGTTGTGATCATCAGCCGTGAATTCATTATCAGCGGATTCAGACTGATCGCGGCAGAGCAGGGCAGAGTGATCGCAGCAAGCTGGTGGGGCAAATGGAAAACCTCTGTTACGATGGTGACACTGGCAATCCTGCTCCTTTTAGTCAATGATAAGGGTTTTGGCGCGGCTTATGATGGCTTTATGACGGTAACAACGATCCTGTTATGGATTTCCGTGATCCTGACGGTTGTTTCTCTTGTGGATTACCTGATCAAGAATAAAGATGTCATGAAGGAAGAAGACAAGGATTGATCGGCGGTAGCAGATGCGGATCGATAAAATCCGGAAACGGATGCAGCATGGAAAAGAGGAAGTAACGTGGCAAAAGAGATAGAACAGGAGATTGCAGAGCTTCTGATCCAAAATCATATGACTGTGACGACAGCCGAATCCTGCACGGGAGGGCTTGTTGCGGGCAGACTGATCAATGCGGCGGGCATTTCCGCAGCTTACAGGCAGGGCTATATCACCTATGCGAATGAGGCAAAGCATAAGCTGCTCGGTGTGAAAAATAAGACGCTGAGAAAGCATGGTGCAGTCAGCAGGCAGACGGCAAAGCAGATGGCAAAAGGTGCAGCAAAGGCTGCCAAAGCAGATGCTGCAATTTCCGTAACGGGCATTGCGGGACCGGACGGCGGTACAATAGAAAAACCGGTAGGTCTTGTCTATATCGGCTGTTTTGTGCAGGGAAAGGTGACAGTAAAGGAATGCCATTTTTCCGGCAGCAGAAGTGAGATCAGACAGGAAACGGTAGAAAGTGCGCTTATCCTGCTGCGGGAGTGTATTTTAGAACGACTGGGATGATGATCCCGCTTTTATGCTCATATCGGGGCGGGTTCCAAGGTCTTTCACCCACCTATGAGCAGGCTCAC
>ERZ1026856.964-NODE-964-length-15645-cov-18.825016_pt1 | contig 15645 bp, 17 predicted proteins | sample MGYA00380158_ERZ1026856 | MGnify/ENA primary metagenome ERZ1026856 (study PRJEB33269, sample SAMEA4719794) | human gut metagenome | biome: human-associated habitat; feature: organic feature; material: feces | place: Cameroon | collected 2013-10 ...
TCGTTTGTCCCATTGGCAGCTTTCCTGGAGAAGTAATTTCCAATCGGTTGTCATACATGTTGGGGTCAGGGACCGGATTACTGTCATTCATAACTTCTTATACCCTTCCAAAAGTTACTGACACATTTTTCTCTTTCACACAGTCCATTACAGCTGATTATACTTTGCTGCACTTCCCTTTGCTTTTTCCACTGGATACTTTGCCTCATTCTGTGCCATCTTCATATTGATGATTTCATCTGCATCCAGCCCCAACTTGTCCAACAGATTCTGGCAATAAACCATGACATCCGCTATTTCCTCTTTTACATGCTGTAAATCATATTCCTCATCATTCCATTGAAAACATTCCAGAAGTTCAGCTGCTTCAATCACTATTGATTTTGCAAGATTTGCCGGAGAATGGAACTGGTCCCAATCCCTATCCTCTGTAAATTTTCGAATTCGATCTATTGTTTCCTGTTTCATTTTCAAATCTCTCCTATTATTGATGATACATATTTTCTCAAATTGTCATCGCAAATGTACAAATATGTTCCCTTAATTCCTCTCGTCATAAGTACATAATAAATATGCTTTATGTATTCTAACAATTCTTCCTTCGAAGCTGTTTTTCTACCATTTTGATCATAATAATTTTCAGGTTTAACAATTATTTCTTTGCTTTCTGGATCATAGCCGATCTCATTCCCCATAATGACAAATCCATAATTCAAATCAAAACCTTGTATTGTATGAATACATCCAACTTGCTTATCAGCACCTTCAGAAAGCACCCAATTCTCTAATCTATAATTCCATTGCTTTTTAACACCATCCAATTCCATATCGTAAAGAGACTTATCCTTTTTACTCTTCCACTCCCAGGCATATCCAGCAATCATGCGTGACAAAGTAAACTCATCCTCCAGTTTTTGTTGAAGATTATTAAACCTGTTAAAATCACTTATTACTTTGAACTCATAATTTTCCAAGCAAACTTGTTGATTACATTTTCCAGAAAGAATACTATTCACCAAATTAATATAATCATTTCCACCATTTACTCTCATTTGTGTAAGTAAACTATAATACGTGACTAATCTGCGATTCTGTTCCAATTTCATTTTTTCATCAAATCGCTCTATATTAATTCCAGATGGGCCAACTACCTGCATTTTATCATAAAACAAAATTGGGCAATCGCACTGTTGCATAATCCAATCAAGTTCGTCACTTTCGGTCGTCAACCCCAGTGCCTTACAATTCGCCTTAAAGCTGGCTCTATTTACAATATTTTTATATTGGTGCAGTCTGTGTGCCTCATCAACAAGTAAAATATCGTAATGTTGCTTTACAATATCGGAAGGTCCAATTACATCTGTCGCTTTTAATCCGTAAATACTTCGAAACACTTTAGACAACGTTTTCCGCAAGGATGTAGGAGGAACAACAAATCCTATTTTTTTATCCTTATATTCTTCACTATCACGAAGTAACTTCATAATATAAATTGCTACAATAGTTTTTCCACTTCCCGGCATACCATTAACAACAATTGCCTGATATGGATTTTGTTTAATTCTCTGCGTTATTTTATCAACCGCATCTCGCTGATCATCATTCAGTTCCTTGAACGGACTATATTTAAATAGATCTGAGTTTTCTATTTCTTCAATTGAATGCTTAGCTAATTTTTCTCGTTGTAATTTATGCCAAAGAATATGAAAATCCACGTCATATTTTTCTTTGTCAAAGTATTCTTTATCCGCAATTCCGGCATTTTTATTTGTAACAACAAATTTTTCATCTGCAACAATATACTGAATAAGTTTTGACTCATAATCAAAAGTTACCGACTGATTGAACTGTTTCGAATAGATAAAATGTACTTTATCAAATATGGATTTTTCAACAGACATGTGATGTTGATTCATACGTGTTTTTACATGATTTGATTCACCAATATAAGCCTCTTTCCCATTCTCTAAAATATAAAGCATTGGCCAATTCGTAAGATAATTTTCCGTTCCATATTCTTGATTTTTAAAATCGCCCTCGATAATTTTAAACATACACTAATCCTTCTTTTCAAACCAGAACTTAAGGTCATCTATTTTCTGCTCGGTCACATTTCTTTTTTATATCTTTTCCGATATTGTGACACATTCCATTAAAATTTAAATATATGCAGAACGCCACTTTATACTATTTGCAGCTAATAGATTATAATTACATGTTAACTTACTCTCCCATACTCTGAAATAATTTCAATACATCTCATGTTTCTATTAATCCCGGTCGAACAGACCATCAACCAATGCGACGATCATTTCAATACATCTCAATTTGACCGGAGTCTGACCCGATTGAGTATTGTGTCCATAAAAACGGACTTCATATAAATATCATGTGAGCATATGTCAAAAGTATACAAAACCTAAATTATACTCTATCACAATTTCATGGATTCTTCCATAAAAAATAAACCGACAAGGCATTACCCCACCGGTCTATCAGCTCATCCTTATTCAATTTGTTTGACCGGGATCGATTGAGTTTGCCCGAGGTCTGACCCCGGGCTTGGACTGTCGCTCCCCATCCCGGCTTCAAAGAAATATTTCATTGATTTGTCTGCTGTTTATCGTGATAATCGGCAAGAATCTTATCCAGTGTAATGGATTTCATGCTGGCAATCACATCTGTTTTCAACTCTTCGTAGGTATCATCCAGCACTGACTGAATCTTCCTGCCCACAGGGCAAAATGGTGATGGCGACGAATGAATACCGATCATTTTGTCAATGGCATCCGGTTCCACTGCTGTACAAATCCGATAAAGCGTTATATCTTCAGGTTCTGCTGCAAGAGTCGCACCGCCAGTACCGGACTTCACATCCAGAACACCGCTTTTTTTCAGCGCACTGAGAATACTCCTGATTGTCACCGGATTGCAGCCGGTAGAAAACGACAGCAGTTCGCTCGTCACTTTATTCTCTGTTCCATATTCATGGATAAAGATCAAACAGTGAATCGCAATCGAACATTTGTTACTGACATGCATAATCTTTGCCCTCCACTTTCATATTAACATAGTACCCTCCTGCTGTAAATATTGACACGACACCTCACGACTGCTATACTGATATTAATATTGTAATTCTATTTTTTACATCAAAGGAGTGTTTATAATGAGGTGCTATCAGATTCTTTTCAGTCCCACTGGCGGAACCGAAAAAGTCGCCGCTGCAATCACTCAGAACTGGCCGGAAGTCCAGACGATTGATCTTTCATCTACCTCCACAGATTTCGCATCGTTCTTCATTGAATCCGGTTCACTGGTGCTTGTCGCCATGCCATCTTTTGGTGATGTAGCCCCACAGCTGGCAATTGATCGTTTTGCTCAGATCAATGGAAATCGCGCGAAGTGCGTTCTTGTGGCAGTATATGGGAATCGCGCCTATGGGAGTACACTTGTTCAAATGGAGGATACTGCAAATGCCGCTGGCTTTCAGGTGATTGCCGCCATTTCTGCCGTTGCAGAACATTCAATTATTCGCGAATATGCCGCAGGTCGTCCCAATGCAGAAGACTGCAAACAACTCTCTGCATTCGGTACCAAAATTTTTGAAAAAGCACTATCCGGCTCCCTGGCAGTTCCCGCCATTCCTGGCAAGCGTCCTTACAAAAAATCCAGCAGCGGATTTGTTCCTTCTGCTGATTCTCATTGCACAAATTGCGGGCTGTGCGCGGAAAAGTGTCCTGCTCAGGCGATTTCCAAGGATAATGGCAAGGTCACCGATAAATCCAAGTGCATTTCCTGTATGAGATGTGTCTCAATCTGCCCTGTTCATGCACGCAGCCTTAACAAGGCAACGGTTTCTGTTGTGGCATCAGCTATCAAGAAAGCCTGTTCCGTTCAGAAATCAAATGAACTTTTTCTATAAGAGGACAAACCTTTGTAACGATTGAGTTAATTCAAGCCAATTGTGCTGCGCAAGGCCAGCGTATCCCGATGGGCTTCATAAAACTCCCGATTGTGAGTTTGACGCACGCTCTGATCCCGAACCTCCGGCTTGTCTTAACTCCATCGTTATTCTTCATACTCGCCATCATGCCGCCAATCAGGTGCTTTAACGGTATGAGGAAGTGCATAATAATCAAACACTTCTGCCTCTACACCCAGAACATCTTTTATCCATTTCACTGACTTTGCTACATCTTCCTTCGTATTAAATCCTGGAATGTTCGGTGTTCTTATATGTAACCTATCAGCAGGAACAGTATCTTTAATTCTAAAAAGATTCTGCATAACTTTTTCATTATTTCCCCCGGTGTATTCTTCGTAGATAAATCCGTCCATATCCTTGATATCAATGATCCATTCATCAATATCTTCCAAAAGTGGCTCCACACATCTCCACGGTACATTCAGAGAAGTCTCAACTCGCTTAGCCCATCTGGGATTCATCAGCTGACACACTTCATGTATAAATGCTGACTGCAGCAGAGGCTCACCACCACCAAATACTACACCTCCGCCGGTCATAAGATAATAAATTTCATCTTTCTTGAGCACCTCTAATAATTCTTTTGGCTTATATGCAGCTCTTGGCGCACCTGAAAAACCATTATTTGTGTCATGGCATGAATTATTTATGCAATACTTACATTTCAATGGACAATCAAAGAAAGCAACAAGGGTGGAAACACCCTGACCATCCGTAGCCATTCTTAATCTTGAAACAGACATAATATCACCAATCATGCTTCCACCTCCCATTCTGTTAATTTAAAATCCGGAATAACTCTATCCGCAGCAGGAATAGCTTCAAGCTTATCTCTCAAATATGCGGATTCCTGATCGCACTTAGCACAAGTTCCAGCACATGGTCCAATTGATGGACACTCTTCTGACTCAAACTCTATTCCGTTAGCTTTTGCCAATTCAATTCTTTGATTTCTCAGATATTCACAAATCTTTTTACCATCTATTCTGGCAGGAACCCTTTCTATTTCCTCCTTGGTTCCGTCATCCTCTTCCGGATAATCAGGTGACATAATCAATCCTAATGTACAAAAATTTCTATGTAACTCTGCCTTAAATTCTGTATCTAATTGATTCTTCTTTGATAAATCAATTCCATTAAACCCTTCTTCAATAGCCACATATGCATTTGAAGCAAAATCAAAATAATATCTACCATATAATTCTCCAATGCTATTCACTACAGTCGGCAATAATGCAGCATAATCAGCTTCCAGCTTCTGCATTACATCTTTCATAGTGGCATCCTTCTCTAAATTCAATAGATACTTATTGCTATCTATATAAAGAATTGATGTGAGCTTTGATAAATCCGATAGCATATCCTTATGTCCCTGGATCCGTCGCTTGCCTTCAAAATTCCATGGAGAAACAGTACAAAGATGAAGGCTGTTAAATTCGTTCCTGTCTTTAATAACATAGAATGGATATAAGCTTTCTGGATTACCATCCGTCAAAAACAAAATATCATCATGATATCGTAATTTTCTGTTCAAATCATCAGCCACAGATTCCAATGCTTTGTATCGCTGGTCATCCACTCCAATTTTATCGTTTTCCATTCCAACCTGTTTATATGGGCTTACAAAACATTCATATTTATCCGTTACGGCTTTTCCTTCAAGGCAAACAACCAACAGCACATCTTTGAACACCTCCAATGCTGGATTGTCATGATTCAATATAAACACAGTATCAGTTATAATAACTCTCATGTGACAACCTCCTTATTCTTCATCATCTCTGCGCTTCAATCCATATTCTCGCTCCATGTGAATATCTGCGCATCTGATAAAATCATTATGGTCATCAAAAGAACAATTGCCATGATTATGATGAACCTCATCAGGAGTCCAGGAACACACAAACGGATAGTCTCCGCTTTCCACATTCCCTTTCTCAATACAGAAATAACTTGTTTTTTCAAAATTCTCATCAAAGAAAAGATATGAGCAGTAGCATAACGGCTCCTCTTCTGGCTCAGGGAATCCAATTCTAAGCATAAGAACATCATCCGTTATCTTAGCTGCTGTAACATCAAAATTCTCTAACGAATCCTTGAATGAAAAACTAAAACCCAACTGAAAATACGTCTAATAATCAAAATTCTGTTCCGAGGTCAAATAAAGCCCTAATAATGGATGTTCAAATTCAAATATCATGCTATAATTAAGGCATCCCAGATAGCAGGTATATATTTGTTTGCATGATTAACAGACGGCTGGCTACTTGTTATGCAAAAGTAAATGCGACCCGTCTATTTAATACCTATTGACAAATCGATTACTATCTGCAGCTTCGGTCTAATTACTTTTTAACGAATAAATCTGGCATTAAATGCACTTCATCTGGCGGGATGAGGTGCATTTTTAATAATGACATTAATGCTTTGAAATCTTCATCATCCTCTTCTACGAGCTCGTATGGACTTTTATTTCCAAGTCCAGGACGTTTTACACTATTGATATGATTCATTAATAAAGTCATATCTTCTTGCGTGTATGGGTTTAAGCTTTTTCCTTTTGGCACGGCATAACGAATAAATTCATGATTCTTCTCGATACACCCTTTTTGCCATGAAGCCATTGGATCACAGTAATAAAGGCTTGTTCTATAAACTAGGAAGCCATCCTCATCCGGCGTAAGTTCTAACTCATCTACCTTCTTGAATTCACTTCCATTGTCGGTCAAAATAACCGGAAACAACCGTCTGAAAACATCTATTCCCAATCCTGTCTCGAGATAGTCAAAAACCCTTTTTACAGATTCTGCTTTTCCATCTGGCATCAGGAATAGTAGCATTACGTTGTTCTTTCTAAAGATCATTGTAAGCAAACGCTTTCCAGATTTTCTAACGCCTTTTACAGTATCCATTTCTGTTACTTCATCTTCTGAATATTTGAATTTCATCGCATATTCAAAATCCTCATATGTCCTACACTGTCTATACTCCATTGAGTGAAATCCATTGATATCGTTGTACTTTTTCTTTCGTTGTTTGTAGCCTGTCTTTCTTCTTAAATCTATGTTTTTAATAGATAAGGCACCTTCATCGATATAGTTATAAAGTGTTCTCAAACACACTGGCATTTCATTTTCATGTTCTGCATATATGTGTGTTAAAGGCTGGCCTTTCTTAACAAGTCGAGTCACAAGTTCATCCAATTCTTCCTTCTTTTCATCAGAAAGTCTAACTCCTTGTCGACTCTCCGATCTACGACGAGTTACAGCTGCATCAGCGAATTTCGCACTGTAAATATACTTATCTTTGTTGCAAAGCTTTTTATCCTTACAGTTATTACAAACATACGGAGAAGAATCAAACTTACGGCAAGCAACTGATACATATCTATTGCATACCTTGGTACAATCCACTCCTCTGCAAAGTCTACACTTTGTATTACAGTCTTCTTCATCACCCCCGCATAAATTCTTTACCGTACAATGTCTTACCTTGCTACAATCCTTTCCATTAGGATAATTACCTTTTATGAAAGTTCTGTTTTCTTTAACTTCATGAGCAATAGTAGATGGATGTCTTCGAAGTCTTTTTGCTATTTTTTTGAATGACTCCCCGATGCATATCCCAGTTTCTATTGCTATTCGATCTGACAGGTCCATTTGTCCACTAGCATTGTAATAATTCATATCTGCTCCTTTCCCAGCAGATAGTAATCGATATAACCAATATATCATGCCTTGGAAAGGGCTGTAGAAAAAGTAAACTAGACCTTTTATAGCCATTTTCAGTTGTCAAAGTGCGGGTTTAATTTTTCAATCCAGGCATCTTCTGACATTAACATAGCATACATGCTGTACCAAAAAACGGACTCGTTACAAAAGTTTTTACTCAATATGTCAAAAGTACTATCACAATTTCATGGATTCTTCCATAAAAAATAAACCGGCAAGGCATCACCCCACCGGTCTATCAGCTCATCCAAATTTAATTTATTCCTCCACCTGCAACTTCATCAATTTCTCAGAGAGTTTGCCCGGGGGCTGCCCCCGGGCTTCTATTATTCAATCCTCCGTCCTATCAAATCGGCATCGGTGTCCGGGCGATCAGAATGATCGCCAGAATCGCGCCCACAAATGCCGCAGCCCCTATGACTGCCAGCACCTTTTTGCCGAGCTTCTTCTTCGCTGCCTTGCAGATCAGCGTGGCGCAAGCCACACAGACAGCCGCAGCCACAAGTGCAATGCCCAGCGTTTCCCATAGCCAAGATAGTTCATATAAGATTTTCATGCGATCATCATCTCCTGTTCGTTAAACTGAAAGTTATATACTGACGCCTAAAGACCGCATTCCAATTGACAATCATACGGTTCATCTTCAACATGTTTTTGATTATAAACTTCCGCCTCAACACATCCCATTGATTTATAAAAGGCCTGACTTTCAACGGCTGAGTGTGCAGATATATAGAGCTTTTTAGCTCCTTTTTGTTTCGCCCATTCTTTTGCCGCAAGAAAAAGTGTTCTGCCGATTCCCTTTCTTCTCATATCCTCCGATATATGGATACTGGACAAGTCGCAATATCCTTGTTTGCCACCGAATATTTCTGATTCTACCGAAACAAAGCCTTTCAATTTTCCGTCATAAAAAGCGGCATAAACAAATCCGTTAGAAGCAATTGTATTTTTCAGGCAGAAAATCAAAGTTTGATAATCCTTTTCTGTCCAATCATCAATAAAAGGAGCATCTTTAATTATCCACTTGCCATTTTCTTTACGCCAACATTTTGTGACATTTTGATAGCGAATAAAATCCTTAAATATCTCTCGATTAACTTCTTCTGCATTTAACGTTCTACAGTTCAATAAAATATCATTTTTCATTCTGAAAACTCCTATCTGAATTCCGACTTGTCAATATCCTATTATATGTAAGGGATTCTGTTGGACAAACCGGTCTTGGGTTTATAGAGGTCTTTGCAGATACACCATATCTACCAACTGTACCCCATCCTCATATATTGGATGGTCGTAATGATCGGTAAAGAAATTTGGCACGATATGCGAGCGTACAAAGCCACATTTTTCATAAAATGGTATCGTCAACGGGCTGTCGCCGGTTCCCACTTGCAGTATCGAAAATTGTCCACGGTATTTTTCAACAAGAAATTCAATCAGTGCTTTGGCATAGCCTTTTCGCTGAAATGTGGGAACTGTAGCGATATTCTTAATTTCAAGTATTCCAGTCTCTTCATCCGTTACGACACACTCGCATTTCACTCCGTCATCATCAAGAACATACATTTTACCTTTATAGAGATAACGGTCAACCATATCTTCCTGCTCATCTGCCAATAGGAGCAAATCAAGATATTGTTTTTTGTTTTCTGTAACTTCTAAAAATCTCATCAATCACACCTGCAACTCCTGATTTATACTCTTATCATAGTTTATAGTTCGTGAACCCACGCAGCAAGCTTCTGATGTCCGACGTTGCTCTTGGGCTTTGACTGTGGTCTGGCTTTAACCGGGGTCGCCTTTGACCAGGGTCTGACCCCTGACCTCTTTTAGGTTAAAGAGAAAACTGCGCCACGGCCTTGACGGACCATTGCGCAGCGATTTCGGGCAAGTAAATTTGCTTTACCGATACACCACTTCAAATTCTTCCAAGACGCAATCTCCCTTTTCATCGAAATCCAGACCAACGGCCTTATAGTCTGGAGTAAAAGCTTTCCGATGCACTTCGCGCCATTTGCTCAAGCTGCGGTTATCTTCACCCTCTTTGAAAGCGTGGTCTGCGCTGACTTGATTGAACGGAACAACAGATACTTTTGTATCACGGATGATACACGCCGCCTCCTCATTGTCAAAAAGAATCACACTGTATGTCCCGACTTCCGGCAAGTTTTCACCCTCTAGTTCATAGGCAAGTTTTGTGCTTGCAGTTGCAGTCTTTATGCCGGCGAGTACAAGATTCGCAAGTTCGTCAGCAGCCGCACCGCCGCCGCAAAACTTCCATATATCGTGCCGTGTATTGCAATTCGTATTCGTTGTGCGGCAATATGTCTCCCACATCATTTCTCCAGTCATTCCGACTTCCTCCTCTATGCCTCCACAAATCTTGAAGTATCTCCCACTACGCCTGTAATTTTTATGCTGTCAGCCTCTACATGGCAGCTGTAGCAGACGATCTGGACGCCCTCCCTGGCAGCCTTCACAAGTGCTTCCTTAAACTCCGGCTGTGCCGCTTCGTTTGGCATTACCCGATGAATTCCATTCATCTGAATCACAAAGGCAATTGAGCAATGATAGCCTTCCTTTGCTGCTTTTGTCAGTTCATGCAAGTGCTTCACGCCTCGCTCCGTTGGGGCATCCGGGAATAATCCGATCCCCAGATGCAAATCATCTGCCAGCGTGCAGCCCTTTACTTCCGTCAGGAATCTTTCCCCGTCTCTTTCCATATAAAAATCAATTCTGGATTCCCCATAGGTATATTCTGGCTTCACCAGCTCGTAGTTCAGACTCATTAACTGCTGCTTCATCAAAGCGTTCGGTGCCAGACTGTCGATGTTCACCCATTTTAGCTTTGGTTTGTATACAGAAATCAGATCATATGCCGTTTTTCGCTTTGGGTTCAATGTCTTCTGCAGCATTACCTTTGCTTCCGGCATCAGGAGCTCCTGCAAACGCCCTGTATTTTTCACATGAACAATCTCCGGTGCTCCGTCAATCAGCACCTCTGCCGTGAATCTGTTCATTCTGCGGACGAATGTCCCTGCAACTGTATTCTCATAAATGAGTATCGTATTCTGTTTCGCCATGCATCTTCCTCTTGCTCATCATCCAGACTTTCCTGGAAGGCTTTGACCGGGGTCTGACCCCGGGCCTAGTTTTTAACATGCTTCTTTTGCAATTCTCGAATCAACATCTCAACCTGTGCTCCTGTAAGGAAGGGTGTTTTGATTGTCGATGCCCAATAAAAATTCCGCTTTAAAATTGTTTTTATCTCATTCGGAGAAAGCGCAGGCAATGCTTTAACATCTCCATTGAATTTTTCCGGCACAATCATTCTGACACTATGATATTTTTCATCAGCCACTTCCGTCGGCGTGCCTGTGATAATCTGGCCAACCGCAATAATTCCTCTTCCTTTGGAATAAAAAAGAGCATAGTCACCTTTGCGGAAGCTGTCGATATACCGTTTTGCATCTCCATATGCTGCTATTTTGTTTCCAAGAATCATCTCAGATTCCTTTGTATCTGAATACGAAATATTCGTATCAAACAGGATTCCCTTACACGCTGAAAACTTCAAGCGATTATTTTCTATTTCTGACAGAAACTTCACCCAGTATAAAACATTTTCCGGCTGGAGCAGGCTGTAAAAATGCTTCTCGCATAATGAGAGCGCCGGATCGGGATAATTGAATAAATCCAGTGCGGAATCGTGGACGCGGTTATACAGCATCTGACTGTATTCTTCCACTCCATTTTTCTTAATTCTCTGGATGGTTGAACCCAAAATAAATGATGTTGCCACAGCACCAGGAACGGATTCTTCATCTGCCTTATCTGTAGCTGGATACCAGTCTATGTTGGTCAACTGATTCGCCGCATCAATCTGTACCGCATCCTCACGAAACACCCAGGTGCTGTTCGCCTTAACTCTCGCAATATAGTATTTTCCTTCATTTCTTGAGCGCATCCATAGAAGGTCTCCTTCTTTCACATCCTCTACCATGCGGCACACACTGTCGAATGATTTGTACTGAGTTCTTGCCAGATTACAGTAATCCAAAAATGTATGTATCCCAGAACGTTCTGCCTGGGTTAATTCACGCAGACTCCATCCCATTGCTGCGACATGATTTTTCAAGCAATAGTCGGCAACATTTGCGCCTCCTGTATTCACCTGCAATCTCCATACTGCCATCTATTACCACCTTTTTTTGAAAACCCGCTTCTGTTAATCGTGACCTGACCGAGCTTGACCGGCTTTGACCGGGTTCTGACCCCCAACCGGCTCACAGGATATATTCCATCTGTCGTTCCTTTGTTTTCATGCCCATTTTTTCGTAGAAGTGCTCTGCCGAGGTGTTTCCTCTCCAGACGTTCAGGGTTACTTCGTAGCAGCCCAGTTCCTTCGCCTGTTGCTTCACATATTCAAACAGGCTTTCCCCGATGTGCTGCCCTCGTGCCAGCTTGTCAACGCACAGGTCATCAATAAACAATGATTTAAAGGACACCATGTTGGTGGAAAAGGGCTGTTCCCTGAGCTGACAGAAGGCATAGCCCATGCACAAATCGTCCTCGTCTACGGCAACATAGACCGGTTTATCCTCCTGTCTCAATAATTCCGTCAACTCACAAAGGGTATATTTGGTGGTACCTGGTATAAAAATATCCGGGCGGATCTCTGCATGGATCTGCAATACCTGTCCCAACAGTTCAAGAATTCTTGGGATGTCCTTTGTCTCTGCCTTGCGAATTTTCATTCCAAACTTATCTCCTTTACAATTTCGACTTTTCAGGTAAAAAATGACCGTCTTTGACCGGGCTCTGACCGGCTTTGATCGGGGTCTGACCCCTGACCACTCACTGCATTTTTGGGTAATTAGGGGTTGCAAAAAACACAAATGCTCCCATCACACTCATAAGTGGTATCTTCTTCGGATCATTTTCCAACCGTACTTTTCTTATTCAATAAGCTGCCACTGCCGCCGAGCAAGCATACATCGTACCTGCCACGGCTGGAGTGACCAGCGCATCTGCCATGTGCATAAAAATTCCCCCATGAGACTTCGTTTTTTCTGTACCTACTTTACCATAGAACTGAAAAACCACAAGCCCCAGGGGGGTGTTTGTCAGCCAGACACCGTCATTCCATTACTGTTCACTCGTGCCTCATTACAGTAACATATTTCCAACAGCTGTTACTTCTTCTCATTTACGGTTACAGTCATTCTTATGATCTTTGACTGACCGTTTTGCAGTCTGACAACCGCCTTGACGACTGTCTTTCCGGGCTTCAGACCCGTGATCCTGCCATTTGAACTAACGCGCGCCACATCCGGATTGAGAACTGAATAAGTCACTTTATCAACATTGAACCAGTTGACCCCTTTCTCAAACCAGAAGTACGTCCCCTGCTTCTCGCGGATGGTGGCTGATTGTTTCGTGGCTTTGATCGACCGCAGTATCTGTTTCGTGAGTGCTTCTTCCTCATCGGCTGTCACTAACTCATAGATTCCGTGACCCAGCTCATTATGATCCAGTTCAACGCTTCCATCTGCCGCTACCCTGAAAGGCATTTTACTGACCACAAGCTTCTCACCTGTTTCGGGATCTATCTCAATGATTTTCATTTTTTTAGGTCTCACGGTTCTTTTCAGAAGCGTATTTACATTGACCGTCACTTCCCGGATGACCCAGTCGTTTTTCGTGAGCATCTTGATCGTAGTCTTTACATTTTTCGTGCCTGCTGCCTTTACGATCTCTGAAAGTGCTTCCCCGGAGATCTTCACATTGCCGAAGCCTCTGTCAAGAATTTCTGCGGTAGCTGAAGTGATCTTGCCGTTAGCATTCTTCGATACATTGACCACTATATTCATTCCTGTTTTTTCATTTCTGATCTCGGTCCTGATCTGTACGGAACCGTCCTCTGCCCGGATTTCAGTCGTGGTCACAGCTGTACCATCTTCTCTGGTTTCGGTCTTAGTCGTAGTCTTGTCCTTGTTATCGTCCTGTGGCGGAGCAGTTTCAGATCCGCTGTCGGTGGAACCGCCTGATGAACTGCTGCCGGAGCTGCTGCCACTGTCCGAGCTACTGCCGGAACTGCTTCCGCCGGAGCTGCTTCCACCGGAAGTGCCCCCATCCGAACTACTGTCGCCGGATGATTCTTTCGTAAATGCCATTCCGACCACATCACTCATGATATGACCATCTTCTATCGCAATCGCCTTGATCGTAGTCGTCTCTGTCAGCGTAATCGGTGTGTCGTACTTCTGCGATTCCTTTGTTGGCACTGTATCATCTGTTGTGTAATAAATAATCGCACCAGGGGTCGCTGTGATCGTCACCTCCGTGCGGTTCGAAAACTTGTCAGTACCGGAGATCGTCGGAACGACGCTGGCGCTCGGAGTTGTGATCTCACGATTGCCAGCTGCCAAAATCGTATCGTCTGATCCGACCGCTCTGACGTGAAGATCAACCTTCTGACTGGCGCCAAATGTCTCCTGCTTCTGAAGGTTCTCCAATGAGTAATAATCTGTGCCATTGATACTATACTGATATTTCATCGTATCAGTATCTGCCAGATTTGTCACCTGCATAACATATACGGTAGCGCTATCGTTTGGTCTTATACTCACATCAAACTGAATTGTTTCCTCCTGTGGCGGAGCAGTTTCAGATCCGCTGTCGGTGGAACCGCCTGATGAACTGCTGCCGGAGCTGCTGCCACTGTCCGAACTACTGCCGCCGGATGATTCTTTCGTAAATGCCATTCCGACCACATCACTCATGATATGACCATCTTCTATCGCAATCGCCTTGATCGTAGTCGTCTCTGTCAGCGTAATCGGTGTGTCGTACTTCTGCGATTCCTTTGTTGGCACTGTATCATCTGTTGTGTAATAAATAATCGCACCGGGGGTCGCTGTGATCGTCACATCCGTGCGATCCGAAAACTTGTCAGCACCGGAAATCGTCGGAACGCCGCTGTCTCTCGGAGTTTCAATCTTACGATTGCCAGCTGCCAAAATCTTATTATCTGATCCGACCGCTCTGACGTGAAGATCAACCATCTGACTGCCGAAAAATGTCTCCTGCGTCTGAAGGTTCTGCAATGAGTAATAATCTGTGCCATTGATACTATACTGATAGCTCATCGTATCAGTATCTGCCAGACTTGTCACCTGCATAACGTATACGGTAGCGCTATCGTTTGGTCTTATGCTCACATCAAACTGAATTGTTTCCTCCTGTGGCTCTGTGCCCTGATCTCCGGATTCTGCCGCCCCGGTGTTGTCGCTCGCGTATACCGTTTCCGGTGCGAGCAATCCACCAGGTACACTCATGGATGACACGACCGTAGCTGCGGCAATCCCCAAGGTCAGGATTTTTGCTAATGATTTGCTTTGTTTTGATTTCCGTTGTTTCATTTTTCGTTGTCTCATTCGTCGATTCCTCCTTTTACTGATGCTGTTATTAGGCGTTTGCGAAACTATTTTTATTATCTGGGCTACCTAGCTGTGGGCGCAGTGGCATTCTGATCAAGCTGCTCTGGATTTTCTCTGTTAATCCGATCTACAATATAATTGATAGAATCTTTGATGTTAGCCGCATTGATAGGATTGTTCGTCTTAGAAGTAAATACCAGATCCTCAAATCCTTCTCTCGGAGAAAACCGAGTAGTGACCGATTTTGACCGGGGTCCGATTTTGACCGGGGTCTGACCCCCGGTTCTCTGGCCTACCGGAATTTTGCCGCGCACTCAGTTTGAACTCCGGGAGCATTTTTCCGCGTCGATCGCCAGCACGAACATCAGCACCCGCAGCGCGTTCACCGGATTGACAATATCAAGAACATAGGTATCCGTCATATGGAATATTTCTTTTGAAATCACCGCTACCTGCTCTCCTGCTGCCCCGGTAATGGAAT
>ERZ1026856.975-NODE-975-length-15577-cov-6.391895_pt1 | contig 15577 bp, 19 predicted proteins | sample MGYA00380158_ERZ1026856 | MGnify/ENA primary metagenome ERZ1026856 (study PRJEB33269, sample SAMEA4719794) | human gut metagenome | biome: human-associated habitat; feature: organic feature; material: feces | place: Cameroon | collected 2013-10 ...
TTATTACCTCCTTATTCTATATATAATATATCATTATACTTATTGAATTTTGCACACTCTGAATACTGGAAACAAGTAATTAATATGAATAAAGAGGTGATCTCTTAATGATTCAAGCCAATAGAATGACTGAATTACTCGATAAGATTGAGAGACGGCTTGGTACTGCTCCTCTTAATCTTCCTGAGAATCTTCAGAAGCCTGTGTGGGCTGAGAAAGTTATTGCTCATGAAACTCTTGATACCTTTAGTAGGTATTTTCCTAATGCTGTAGATATCAACCTTGATAAATCTATGCTTACCAAAGATGGCTACTATCTGGTAGATGAAGTCTTTGGAGATAATGTAGAAATTATCGGTGTAAGAGATCTTAACTGGACTCAGCTTTCTAGAGCTACTAGCCGTAGATCTGATGCTTATGGATTCGGTTATTATGATTTCTTAGCTAATAACTATAGCATGGATGATGTTGCTCTTATTCAAGCAAGAGCAGATCAGATGTCTCTATTTAGCAATAGCGTCTTTGTAGACTTTGTTCCTCCTAATAAGATCAGATTCACTACTGTTACTGGTGCTGATGTGACTAAAACTATGGATCAGATTCCTGTAACTGTTCTGATTAAGCATGCTCTTAATCTCAAAACTATTCCTGCTACTATGATGGAAACCTTTGAGAAGCTTGCTGAAGCAGATGTGGCTAAGTTCTTATATGAGAATCTTAAATACTATGATGGTCTTGAGACTGTCAATGCTAGTATTGATCTGAAGCTTGGAGAACTTGAAGCTAAAGCTACTACTAGAGATGAAATCGTAGAGAAGCTTGAAGAAGCTCATGTGACTGCTGCTAATAAGCATCAGCCGATCATGTTTACAGTATAAAAAATAAGAGGGGTAATTAAACCCCTCTTATTTCTCTTTGAAGATTACCAATTAGCAGGATCCTGATCCATAACATCGATCTTGAAGCCTTCAATGATAGAAGTCTTCAGGCCATAGCTCTGGAAAACTCGACCATCGCTCATCTTCTCAGTAGCAACATAGATGAAGTCATTCTCTTTGAGTTCTTTCGCAACCATTTCATAGACAGCCTTGATACCACGATTAAGAGAAATCTTATCGAAAAATGTATCGGTCGGAAGATTGCAATCCTTCTTGCAGAAGTAGCTAATCATATAAGTGGTCTCCATTGTAATCCCTTTCGCTCCTGTAATGCCTGGAGCTCTAGCAAATATGTCAAAAGAAATGAATGTATTATTCATTTCTTTCATAGTAATAATATACAAATATTTAATATGACTTTTACGGTTCATAGGCAAAAAAGAAAGCTAGGAGATTTATTCCCCTAGCTTTACTTTATTTTCGATATATGGCCTAAGTTTCTTATAGACCTCATTGATGATTTGATTCTTATATTTATCCTGGACTACAATGCTATCACCATTAGCTGTAAAGATATTGGTAGACTTTACAATAGCTAAATGAGTGACAGGATCTTCTTCTCCAGTATCAATCTCAATCATCATATTAGAAATTGCTGTATTCAGTTCTTTAGGAGGATCAATGAAATTGACAATGTAGCCATCCTTTACTGGAATAATAGTATGGTTAATGTCAGCATCATTAAGCCATTCAGAGAATTTATTCATCATAAAATCCGAAATAAAATCTCCTCCCTTCTTGAATTAAAAATACTTACAGAAATCATCCATTAGGTCATAGATATATTTAAATGTATCTGAAGGACCTAATTTTATGTAAGCGACTCCATCTATAACTCGATAGGTATTTCTACCATACTTCGAATTAATCATCTGTTCAAATACTGGGGAATCTAGACCTTCTATATAGAGAAAGTCATTAGTAGAGCCAAACATGTCATTGCTGATATACTTCTTAGCTTTGGTAAGATTAAGAGTACAAGTTGCAGCATAAAGATGCTTTAGCTCAATCATAATAATTCCACATTTATATCTCTTAGCTCTTAAAAGTCTTAATAGATATGGATAAATAGATTCGACAGACTGCTCATGAACTTTCTTTAAATTAGCACTTACAACAGTATATTTACCAATCCTCTCATCAGTTACTGCTTCAAAATAAGCACTAGCAGCTACTGTAGGAATAAGATGATTATCATTATCAAAGTGATAATAATTGAAAGCTCTAGTCATATCCTCAAATTCATATAGACCATAGCCATAGATATTATTCATACTATAAAATCACTCCAAGGAACTAATATTTTTCATACTCGAAATAGTACGCTCAGAAACTCCTTCAGTCTTGCCTTCAAATTCATCTGCTGTAATGAGTTTCTCAGCTCCAGCACTACCCATATTAAATCTATTAAGTCCTTCAGGAAGTCCTAAGCAACCTACAAGATTCTGAGCAGCCTGATACATACTAAAGTTAGCTATAAGATAATAAAGACCCATGAATCTATCATAATTCATGAGTACATAATTATCATAACTAGAAAGATCCATCTCAATACCAGGTTCCAGTCTATCTTTACCTTCACCTTTATCGATAATAGTCGGGACAAATCTAATAAATTTATTTTGTGGATAACCATTGATTGCATCTTCAGGAACAGGACTGGTTAATACCAGCTTTCCTTTATTCCTAGCAAACAATCTCTTAAATTCTTTAGAATGGAACCAAGAATATACCACTTCGAGCTGTGCTCTAAACTTAGGATATTCCTGAATACCAATTCTAATAAAAGCTTTATCATCTGTAGTTCTATTTTTCTGGACATTTTCAATCGAGAGATAATAATCATAGTTTCTCTTTACTGTAATAAGAGTATCCTGATTGCTTGCTCTGGATTGATATTCGAATTCTTTGTAATAATGATATCTCTTACCATCAGATGTAATCTTAGACAGAGATACATTAAATCTTAAAACTGTATTTGGGCCTAAAGTATAGACATCATCACTAATTTTGTCATACTTCATAAACTCCATAGGATCGATAAGCATAATAAAACCTCTCAATATTAATTATTCTACAGTTTTATGATATATAATTATTTAAAAAAATAAGAGGGTGAAAATCACCCTCTTATTATTCTCTTAGGCATAGCTAAAGAGAAGATTGGAATTGCCGATGAACTCATTATTGCCAATCTTATTAAAGCCCCTTACCTTAATAAGATAGAGATTGCCCTGATCATCTTCGCAGATATCATAATTGCGAAGATAGGCAATGAAGGCACTATGAATGAGCTTCACATTCAAAGCCATCATCAGAGTCTTCAGAGCAGCCTTTCCGCAGATGATCGTTACAATCATATGCGGAGCAACTGCAGCGATAGCAGTACCAATAGCACTGCACTTTGCGATCTGAGTGGTAGCATGCTTGATACTGGTATCAGCATTCTTCTGCTTCTCGATCTCATGTATCAGTTCAGCATCGCTGATATGAATGACAGTCTCACCCTTATTGATGAGCTTCTTGACTGTCTTCTTATCATTAGCAGTGATAGGAAACACCATAATTCTTACTTCCTTTCTTAATAGAGATCATTAATATAATCATCAGACCAATAATAATCTGAATTCAGAACCTGGCCATAAATGATGACACCTGTACCATCAACATCCTCGGCACTGTAATAATAATACTTATTCTCATTACCTTCAGTACCATCAATGGTCATAATGAGCTTCCAAGTAGCAGTACCATCTTCTTTAAACATGAAGTAGAAGGTTTTATTATCAGCGCTGGTACACTTATATTCGCCACTATGACCCTGATCAGGATGAGTACCATATTCAATAAGGCACTTGCTTTCATCGACAATGGTAAGATACATATAGTCAAACTCATTGTCATTATTGGTGCAGATGTAATATCCATCATAGACAAAGCTAAGGAGATATTTACCATACTCTCCAGTTATAGAAGGATCATTTGAACTGACATTCTCAGTGAGATTAGTTTGGCTGTCATCAGGCACATCGGTACCATTGTTGTCTTTCTTTGAGAAGCCGCCAACAATGGCAATGATTGCAGCAATTAGAACCAGAACAACAGCAGCTGTTGCTAGAAGAGCAACCTTCCCATTATTGCCCTTTGCAGGTTCGAGCTTGGAAGCATTGAGAGTGAAATCGTTTTTCTTCTCAGCAGGGGTTTCATTCAGCTGAGCTCCGCACTCAGGACAAAACTTAGAATTTTCAGGGATCTGAGCACCACACTTGAAGCAATACATGATATTTATCTCCTTTAAAGTAGTTTATAAAGGAGGGGAGAATTATCTCCCCTCCTATTTAAGTTTTAGCAATGACCACAGCTACACTTGACACCATGAGGCAGAATATCTCCAGTCGGATAGCTCTGAGTTACAGGAGCAGGCTGGGTATTCTGAGAGCAACGAATATCGATATGACCATCCTTGGATTCAATGATCACAGGATTCACAGGGATATACATTGCACCATAGAATGCAGGAACACCTTCATTCGTCAGAGTGAAGTTGGACAGATGCTCCTTATCGAGCTTGGTCTGAGTGAAGACAAAGCGACTGCCAGGAGCATTACTGATAGCCTTATCGAAATAGCCATCAGTATCCATCTTCACGATATACTCCTGAAGACTGCTACGCTCTTCGGCATTCAGACCACGGGTCGGCATGGTAATAAGAGCAAGCTTAAGGTTAAGATCCTTGTATGCCTTAGAATACATAGGACGCTTGCTGATATTCATAAGGCCACCATAGAAGATATCGTTGAAGAGCTTCTCATCAAGAACCTTCTTTGCATGACTCTTATTGCCGACAGTGTTGAAGACCTCATAGAATTCACCATTCTCAAGAATGGTAGTCGGATTCACACGAGGACATGCATCGATAAGCTTCACTCTCTTATCGATAATCATACCGGTATCGATAGTGAAGCACTTGGGATTGATGGTGGTATTGTTCTTCTCCACTGCAATTACAGAGATCAGACCAATATGAGGAGATTCCTCAAAGATGACATCAACGCCATTTTTTGACGCGATTTCTTCGATTTCCTTCAGAGGAATCTTGTTGAACTTTGCAATCATAGCAGAGTTATCATAGAGGTTCTCATGAGAACCACCACTCACAACACTGCCAGGAGCCGGAGCCTGCATAGGCTGAATAAACTCGGGCTTCTTCTGAACGGTGGGATCCTTCTTAAGGTCATCAATGTCAACCTTATTCAGATCAACTTCGACCTTGTCAGGATCAGCAATCTTAACAGACTGCTTAGGAGGCTCATCGACCTTGTGAAGAGGCTTCACAGGAGGCTGAGTAATCACAGGCTGCTGCGGAGCCATCTGCTGAGGGAAGAGAACCTGCTGAGGCATAGAAGAAGCAGGAATCATCTGCTGCTGGGGGATAGGCATTCCGATAGGATTAGGAATATATCCAGTCACCTGGCCGGGAACCATTGCTCCACCATCAGAGAAGACACCATGATCCTGAATGAAAGCACGAGCAGGATTGCTAGGGTCGAATCTCTCAGCAACCTCTTCGTTGATAGAATCAGGATCGAAGATCATGCCAGTACCAAGATCGATCTTAGCATTGCCAGAACCCATATTGGCATTCCCATCAGCAGGCTTATCATTGACTTCATAAACCTCTTCATATGCAGGAACTGCATCCTGAGGCTCTTCAATGACTTCCTGCTTCTGAGAATTCTTCTTCTCAGACTTCTTTTCCTGCTTAGCAGACTGCTTGGTCTCTTCTGCCTTATTCATCTCAGCAGAAAGCTTGGCAATACTATCATTGCCACCACCTTCAGACATCAGATGAATAGTAGTAGCCTTATGACGAGTCATAACATTGTCAAAGACCTTACTGATATCGCGAAGGATACCATGTTTTGAAGCATGGTCATCATCTTCATTCGGATGATCAGAAACTTGAAGTTCCTCTTCAAACAGCTTCGGGAAGATCTCCATAGCCTGCTTGGTTGCAAGACTATATTTTTCATCATCATCCTCAATATTGAGGAGAAGATTCATGGAACTCATGCACATTGCAATGGCTTCTGCCTTGCTCTCAGGTTTACCAAACTTCATTTTTTATCTCCTTATTATAGTCATAGTGATTTTAAGTTAAACAATTATTCTTAAATCACTAGGTAGCCTTATTTAAACTCTGGCTACACAGAGCGACGCTGTTGAACATTTGCTAGATCTCCTTTCTTACAAATTTAAATAGAGATGACTAAATAAGCCATCTCTATTCATTATAATAATATCTAATTGAATAAATATCATTTCACGTTTTGATCTCTATCATCAAAGAACTCCATTGGCTGAATAAGGTTATCATGTTTATCCTTAATAGCATCAGAAGTTTTAATGAGATCAGATTGTCTAAGAGTAACCTCTTTACAATCAGTTGCATACTTAGTAAATACAGGCTTTTTCTCTTCATAGAATCTCTTGGTAAAGAAGAATCCAGTATCAACTAAATCTTTATAAGTTGTATCAGCTGCTCTAGTACGTCCAAAAGTTTGCTGTGCTAATACTTTAGACTTGAAAGGTTCTGCTAATACAACAGTCTCTACTAATCCAGGAATATCAACTGCAGCTCCTGCAGATTTGGTAGTTGTAAGAATGATAGCTTTATCTAATTGCTGTCTCTTAGTTTCAGGATCTGAAATTGTAGTAAAGATACCTACTTGACCAATTAGTTCTGGATAGTTTTCATAAATCCAGTCTCTAATCTTTAAGATAGCATCATTAGTTGCTACATAATACAGATGTTTCCCTCCACGTTTAAGAGCCATATCAATAAGAATTCTAAGCATTCTATAGAAGTTTTCCTGATTTGTGAGATATTGCACATACTTATTTCTATCCATACCAAACTTATTCTTACATTGAGAAATCTGCATTGGATTTGGATTAGAATTATATCTCATTGCAATATAGCTTGTATGAGGATCTTCTTCCTGGTTAAATAGATTGATAGATGGGACATTCTCAAAATAGCTTCTATAGATCTTGTCCTCATCTTTATCAGATCTATTAGGTGTTGCTGTTACATAATAGGTCAGCCAAGTATTGGTGAAGCAATCAATCATAAACATATTGTCAAAACTCAGATGAGCTTCATCATAAATCTTGACACCAATTTGCATATACTTGAAGAATTCATGAAGTGCTTCCCAGCCATTTCTCTCAGCAAAACTTCTAATGGTTGCATGAGTACAGAGAATGACTTTATACTTATTGATATCTCTTCTATACAACTGCATCAGCTTAGGAGTACCAGATACATAATAAATCTCATCAGATTTGATATCTGTATACTCTAAAAAGAATGCTTTCCATTGAGCTAACCATTCATTTGTATTGGTAATGATAATGCTTCTCAATCCAAGATAAGATAATGCTGTAATAGAGCAATAAGTCTTACCCTTACCAGTCATAAGATTGAGAGAAAGCATTGGATATCTTGCATTATTAGAATACTTGCCCAGAGAAAGCATAAATTGAAGAGCTTCTTCTTGAACTTCATCTCTAGGTTTATATCTAAGCATAGGATTTACAATCCTTCCAGCAGGATCGCAACCTTGATCTATATATGCTTCTACTCCAAATGTCCTTTCCAGATAAGGAATAGAAGCACTTCTCGGAATATAAAGTGTCATACTGTTTTCATCATAGTATCTACCCTTAGGATTGACTCTATGATAGATTGGATCGAAAATTCCATACCTTCTTTCAAGAGGAGGAACATCTCCTAAGGTATAATTGTGAATTTCTATATGAGTTCTATATACTTCTACTTTGTGCACGTATATCACCTCATTTTATAGTTCTTGGTGTTGTAATCCCTTACAATGCGTTAGTTTAGGATCACATTTTTAGATGAATGAAAAAAGAAAGAGGTTATTGCTAACCTCTTTCTAATTCGACTAGAGCCTTTCTATTATGCATAGAATATTATCAACTTGAAAGGATGATTAATAATATACGGCTCTAGTCTAGGGATGCAGATGAGCTTGCGTCTCATCTACATTTGAGATAAGTAAAAGCTTTGGACAGGACTTCTACTATATCTCTATAGAAAAGAATGGAGCTCAATCCTTCTCAATCAAGGAGGGATTAGCCTTTACTAGAAGGAGAGCATCAACATTCCTTCTATCACTTCTTTTCTTCAGGATCTCCGATGATGAACAGATTGCTCACATCATTGAATTTGTGAGCTTGCTTATCAAGAAGATAAGCATTGTCTCCTGCAGCAAGTTCGGTTTTCGTAGTGTTGAAACCACGAATTCCATCTTCGATGCAGATCATTTCTTCGGGGAAGTTTGCGAGCAGTTCTCTAAGCGTAGCCATATTTTGCTACCTCCTTTATTTATTCATCATTATAATATACAGCTATAATCTAGTATTATCACAGATTAAAAGCTGATCATATTAGTGGAATTATTATTAGGATTTCCTCTGAAGAGTCCAATAGATTCCAGAGGGAACTTCGATACGTTATCATTAATAATTTCACCAAATCTAATGAAAGGCTTAACCCATTCAGGCACAGGCTCATTAATGGGAATAGCCATTGCATCAATACCATTCTCAAATTCCTTAGTTCTGAAGAGAGCCATAGCTTTCTCATAAACCTCTGGATGAGATTCTTTAATGATATCAATATTTCTCGGTGTCATCTCAACCTTGACAATATCAATCGAATTACGAATAGTCATATCAAGAGCTTCAGTGCCATGCTCATGAAGAGCATTATATGCACAGGATGCTTTGATACCTTGAATTCTCATAGGATCTTCATAAGCAGACTGAGATTTAACCTTTGCAGGTTTAAAGAACTTCTTATCTCCTGCTAAGATCGAATCATGAATTTCTTTCTCAATCATAGCAATGTCTTTAAGAACTTTAACCTGATCAATATATTCACAATTCAGAATATCTTCATACAGAATCTTCTTAAGTCTAGTACGGGTTTCTTCTGCCATAGAAGACTTAACAAATGCTTCCATACCTTTGACATCCAAATCATGTTCTCCATCTTGAGCAATCTGATTACCTTCTTGAAGCTGCATCTTAGATGCATAATGCTTCTTAGCATCAGTAGTCAGAACACGAGCAAATCATTTTTGTTATTCTCCATGTCACCATGGACGATCAGACTATATCTTCATCTTACATTATAAGATGCCTCCCGTTTCGGAATTTCTCCTACTCTACTCAGTTCAGCAATGCTGCTTTTCGATAGTCGTTGAACTTTCTCTTTATAAAAGAGCTTAGCTGCTGATTATCTCTATTGAGACTTCCCAGCAATTAAAGAGGATTCAGTCATAAGATCACTCTTATGCCGCCCTATTTTTAAGGAACTCGTTTTTCATAGTGATCATACAATCACCATTGCTCTCAGAATTGGAATTAGTACAATACCGATTCATATAATCATTCACGAAAATACCAATCATATACGAGATAAGATTGATAATCGAGAACTTAAGACCATCCTGTGTTGTGATAATCATAGGATCAATCAGACGATCATTCTCTACAATTTCATCATTAATGAAATCGTAATCGGTAATTGATTCAGTAGATACTTTAGCATATTCAGATTCGCCATCGATAACTTTATCGACTTCACAAACCTGATTCTTAATGGTCATAGGAATTCCATCACAGAATCTGAGGACATACCTATACCAACCATCAAGAGAGATAATAGCACTATCTGTCATTTTACATTCACTTAAGTTCGCTAGACTTAAGCCGTCTAATATAGACTGCTATACGTTTCCATATAGATTAGACTATATCATCATCTCTAAATTAGAGATGCTTTGCGCTGTCTCTCGCTTGAGAGCACCTAGTCGTTGAACCTCCTTTCTAATTAAAGTTTGGCTGCTGATTGGCATGAGAGTTTTAACTCTTTTAGCTTTCCAGCAATTCACAAAGTTTGCTATATAGATCGCTCTATATAGGGACACAATTCTATCCTGGATAATACTATTACTTCTTACCAGATAATACATTTTATCAAGTCTATCAATAATCTGATATCTGTAATAAACGTATTCCTGAATAAGATCTGTTACAGCCTTGAGTTCATCTGCAGCTTCCTCAGGAACCAAGTTAGGATCCATATAAGGCTGTTTAAGCTTGCATAAGAAATTCAAGATTGCATTCTTCACTCGACTATTGTCAATGAAGTTAAATAGATTGTTTTTATAGAAGAGTCTATTGAGATCTTCCTGACCAAGATTAGCCAGCATATCCCAAATGATTTTCATCTCTTCTTCACTAGGGATCCATCCCCATCCGGTAGAAGACATAAGCTGATAGAAACATTCTTCAATAGTAATATCTCTATCTAAGACTTCACTGTCATCATAGAAACGTGCTTCAGTAATCACGTTATGAATGAATGTAACCAGTTCATTCATAGATCCCATCGGCACATTATTGTTTAAGAAAGACTCAAAGAAAAGAGCTGCTGCAGAGTTGCAACTCTTTCCTTGAGTTGTTGTAGTACAGGCAGTATAGAGATTATAATAAATACAACTATACATACCGCAGCACCCATAGACATCTTTGTTCAGATAGCTTAGCTTATCACTATCCCGTTCTAGGGCAATGCTCTAGAACTGCCCCATGTCACCATGGGAGATCAGACTATATCATCATCTCTAAATTAGAGATGTCTCGCGCTGTCTCTCGCTTGAGAGCACCTAGTCGTTGAACTTTAATATTTTATTCATCAACTAATTCAAAATCTGTAATCATTACTGCATTCATACTAATTCCTTCATTAGGATTCTGAAATTGGATATCTCTAATTTCAGCAATAGAATTAATAGCATGAGCAGAATCTTCTGCTGCAATGTAGACAGGCACATTTCCATATCTATGTCTGCTATTCATTAAAGCAGCGATCAGATCATCAATCATCATTGTCTTTTCCATAATTTCTTTCTCCTTATAAATAAAATATTCTTAGCTGCTGATTATCTCTTAATAAGAGACTTCCCAGCAATTCACGAGATTTGCTGTATGAATCACTTCATACAGGGACTATACAGGTTAATCCATTAGCATCACATTATCTTCACGTAGGTCGTTAATCTACGCAGTTCTCTTATGAACTTCTCTATCTTTCGATAGAAGTTGAGACTATATCTTCACCCTATATAATAGGGGTCTCCCATTTCGAAATTCACTCGAATTCCTACTCTACTCGGTTCTGTATATACAGCCTTTCGATAGTCGTTGAACCTTCATAGATGAATAGCTACTTGATATGTATCTTCATAGACAATCTGATCTTTTACATCATCATAGTCTATAATTGTAGTATGTATAGTAGCTATATCATGCTCATTAAGAAACTTATTAAGTTTCATAATAGCTTTATGAAATTTTCTATTACCTTTCTCAGTGAAGTAGAACTTGCTTCCATCAGGAATCCTGACATTAGGAGCAGGAAGTTCATCTTCAAAGATAGCGGTAAGATTAAATATGTCATCAGTCAATTTATCGAATACATAATCTTCTGAGTCATCATAATTATATGCTGCTTGGATAAATCCTTCATCAGAATCTATATCCGAAAATCTATACAATTTCATTTAATTCATTCCTTTCATCTATGCTTGGCTGCTGATTGGCATATCTATTTCTAGACTTAGCGTTCCAGCAATTAAAGAGCTTGTCATTATGCATTACTGCATAAAGAGACTGAAAGCTTCATCTTGGCGAGAAGTTGTAAAAGATTATACTTCTCAAACATTTCGGATCCTTTAGGATACTTAAACATTTCTTTCTTAAGCTTCTTTCTATTCTTGATAAAGCTATCAATGAGTTCATAAATCGGATTAGGTACTTCTCCGTGACGTTTAAACATCACTCCATACGAAGTAATGATCGGTCTTCTACTCATTACATAGTCTGCTACAGCAAGCAAAGTCATATTGACTTCCTGCTTTTTATAGTTATTATCAACTCTGACAGGATGATCTTGAAGCCTATTAGATATAGACCAATCAATGGCCATATCAATTTCTTCCATACTAAGAAGTGGAAAGTTTACTTTCACCAAATCCCTAGCTACAGATTTATATTGGTTAATAAATTCATTCTTCGGATAGTTATGAAACCATCCATTATCATTCCAATATCTTGTCATATCCATAACTACTATAACTCCTTTAGTATAAAATTTGTTTAAGCATCATTTACTTAAAAGTTTCACAAAGAGTTGTAAGCTACATACTCTTATACTTCTATGATATATAATCTAAAGTCAAATTAAGCTATACAATCTGATAGATCAACATTAATATAACAAATCGCTTGTATTAGGGAGGAATAAGCCCATGATTTTGCATAATGAAACCCCTACTGCTGGAGTTAAGTTCTCTTATACTGAGTCCATGCTTTTCAATGAAAATGCAGAGATCAAGACGGTTCTCAAGAATCCTAACCAGTTCAGAGAGGCTGTTATTTATGAGCATCTCTCTCATATGGATCCTTCCAAGATCAAACTCTTTGTGAACTCTGCTGAGTCTCGTGCTATGCTCGAAGCTGGTACCATTACCTATGATACTTTGGATCGTCTTCAGAAAAAGTCTGATGTGAACAATACTTGCATCAATACTGCAGTTTGTCATGTCGCTAAAGAGAATGATGATGATCTCTGGGATCAGCTGGTTGCTGCTCGTGCTGAAGAGCGTCGCATTATGAATGAACTTCTTGACAAGTATCGCAATGATGTTGAGTCTCTGGCTACTAATGCTAGAACTGAAATCATTGAGAAGTGCATTCCTTCTAACTATCGTTAAAAAAATAAAGAGAGGAGTAAATCTCCTCTCTTTATCTCTTTTGTGAAGATTATATAGGCGGCATGCCAGTACTTATATAATCCTCATTAGATTAGTTATCGCTATTAAAAGGCCTATAAGCACTTACATGGTTCTTCATGTAATTAAGAATTGTTTTGTAAAATTCTTTAGTTGCAATATTTTGTGTATGCGGATTTACAGGTTCATCACCTTCATATCCTAATTCCCATAGATGCTCATTTTTGAGGTCTTCATTTACCTCAGTAATCTCATCGTCGATGAGTTTCATAAGCTTTGCATCAAACTCATCGAACCAAAATTTTACCATTTCACGATCAGGAATCATTTCCATAATCTCCTTTCAAATATTTCTATTACTATAATATATCATTATAGGTAATTTTTACCATAGACATATATTATATATGCAGAAGGTACAGATTTACCTTATCTGGAACTTTTAAGTAAATAAGACAAAGGAGATTAACGAATTATGGCGAGGAAAACTATGACAAATCAACCTATTGAAGGGTTAATCTATCCTGAAAATTATGGCCCATTTGCTCCCATTGCTAACGGTGAAGATTTAGTTATTCATACTACTGAGATCACCATGCAGAATTGGGATTATTACTATAGATCTCTTTTGAATTTATTTAGAGATGGTATTCAAACCGAGGAGATTCATAATAAACTTATCACTGTAGTATTTGCAGATAATAAGTCTCTTGAACTTTCTCTCTTTGATCTCTATTTAAATTTCATTATGTGGTACGTGCTTGTTGCTGCAGGAGCTCCTGTGGAGTCTAAGCACGTATTCTTTGATGATGAGATTACTCAGAATAGCATTAAGAACTATATAGATAGATTCTTGATTGAAGAATATCGTAAGAAAATCTCCAACGTTGTTCTGAATAATATTATCGATGACTGTCTGAATAAATTTCATGACATTGAAATCTTTGCAATGTATCTATCTAATACTCTGTGCTTAGAAGATAATATTGCTCTGATGAAGCATTCTGATCAGTTTAGAGCTGCTATGAATGCTGACCTTTCTAATGTCCCTCTCGAAGACGTTAAGTCTATTGGTATGGGATATGCTAATATGGCAATTGATATGATGAAAAACTCTAAACCTATTCTCGGCTATGATCATTGCTTAGCCGATGCTTTTAGAGCTGATCAGGGTATCAATCCTAAGCAGTTTAAAGAGTTTAGTATCAATATCGGTACTAAACCTGATGGACAAGGTGGTGTTTGGCCTTCCATCATCAATAAGTCTTTTATTAATGGTGGTGTGGCTAATCCTATCGATTACTTTATTGAATCCTCTACAGGTAGAACTGCACAGATTATCAAGCTGAAGAATGTTGGTACATCTGGTACATTTGCAAGAAACCTGGGATTGAATAATATGGACTCCAAGCTTCATGATGATCCTAATTATGATTGCCAGTCTAATAATCTTCTTAAAATTGAGATTCGTAGTAAGAAAGCTCTTTCGATGCTCAATAATAGATATTATAGACTGAATCCTAATGGAATCGATCATCTCTTGAATGCTAGAAAGGATGTCCATCTTTTAGGCAAAACTATTTATCTTAGATCTCCTGCAACTTGCGCTTCTGCGGCTGCTGGTAAAGGCATCTGTTATAAGTGCTATGGAGATCTTAGCTATACTCTGTTTGATACTGAGCAGGGCTTTGGAATTAATATCGGACGTATTGCATCTGAGATTCTTTCTTCTGCTCTTACTCAGAAGCTGTTATCTGCAAAGCATCTTCTGGAAACCGCTATCACCAAAGTCAATTGGTGCCCTGAGTTTTCGGATTATTTTGAGATTGTAGATAATATCATTAAACTTGCTCCGGAACTAGACTATAAGGACTATAGAATTATCATTGATCCTGAGACTATTGAACTCGAGAATGATGAAGATAGTGATTTGATTGATGACGATGATGGTTCTTCTGGTATCTATAATGAATTCATCACCAGCTTTGTTGTCCATAAGATTTCTACTGGTGAAGATTTCCTTATTACCAATGACAAGATGGAGCAACTTTTCATTACGAATGAACTAAATACTATTATTCGTAAGAAAGGCGAACCTATTGATGGTAAGATTTCTATCGGCTTTAATGAAGTCAAAGAATCCTATCTGTTTATGATGCAGATTGAGAATAATGAATTGACTAAGACTCTTAATAAGCTTCTTGCTATTCTTAATAAGAGACCTGTCACTTCTTCCTATCCTAGTGTCAGTGATCTTTATCAGGATCTTATTGATACTACTGTTGAAGGTAATCTTAATATTGCTGCAACTCATCTTGAAGTTATTCTCTCGAATCAGATTCGTGATCCTGAGGATATCTTCGCTAAACCCAAGTGGTGGGATCATAACCCGCCCTATAATATCATTACTCTTAATGAAGCTCTCACTAATAATCCTTCTGTGGTTATCAGTATGAGCTATCAGAAAATTAAGAGAATGTTTTACAATCCGCTCACCTTCAAGAAGAATGGTGCCTCTTTCATGGATCTCTTCTTTATGGAAAGACCTCAGAGAGTCATCAATGATATTCCTGAAGATGATAATGGACCCAAGCGTAAGCCTGGTGAAATCATCGATCCTATGATGCCTATTGACGATCCTAATAGAATTACTGTGATTGATGATAATACAAATAATATTCCTGATGAAGAGGAATAATTGAATTAATGGTGGAGGAGAGTGTTTAACTACACTCTCCTCTTCTATTT
>ERZ1026856.978-NODE-978-length-15540-cov-4.986761_pt1 | contig 15540 bp, 14 predicted proteins | sample MGYA00380158_ERZ1026856 | MGnify/ENA primary metagenome ERZ1026856 (study PRJEB33269, sample SAMEA4719794) | human gut metagenome | biome: human-associated habitat; feature: organic feature; material: feces | place: Cameroon | collected 2013-10 ...
GCCGCCCTCTCATGCACGAGAGGGCGGCGGCCCTGTCTTTTTCTTTTTTAGGCGGCGGCTCAGCCGAGGATGATGTCGCAGATACGATCCACGTCCTCGAGCGCGAGATCCGCGTACAGCGGCAGCGTCAGCACCGAGGCGGCGATATGCTGCGCCACGGGAGTTTCCGCCGGGTCGCTGCCGAGGGTGCGCCGGTAGCAGTCAAAGTCGTTGGTCAGCGGGTAGAAATACTTTCTCGCGCCGATCCCCCGCTCCGCGAGGCGCGCCTGAACGGTGTCCCTGTCGTACTTATAGCCGTCGAACACCACGGGGTAGTAGGCGTGGTTCGGCTTCACGCCGGGCTGGGGGCGGTTGAGCCGTATGCCCGGAACGCCGGAGAGCCGCTCGTTGTAGCGCTCCACGACCCGGCCGCGCTTTTCGATCTCGCCGTCAAGATGGCGGAGGTTGCATATGCCCATCGCGGCGCAGAATTCGTTCATCTTCGCGTTGCCGCCCACGAACGGGACCTCCTCGGCGCTGTGTATGCCGAAGTTTTTCAGGTCGTTGAGCTTCCGGACCATGGAGGAGTCGCCGTAGCACACCGCGCCGCCCTCTATGGTGTTGAACACCTTCGTGGCGTGGAAGGAGAATATGGACGCGTCGCCGAAATTGGCCGAGCTGACGCCGTCCTTTTCAACGCCGAATGCGTGCGCCGCATCGTAGAATACGCGCAGGCCGTGCCGTTTCGCGACGGCGTCGATGGCCTCTGTATGGCAGAGATTTCCGTAAACGTGGACGGGCAGGATGGCCGCGGTCCTCTCGGTGACGAGGGAGTCGAGCTTCGTCTCGTCGATGGTGAAATCCTCGGGGTCGATGTCGCAGAACACCGGCGTGCAGCCGCAGCGGGTGATGGCGTGGGTGGTGGAGGCAAAGGTGAAGGGCGTGGTGATGACCTCGCCGTGTATGTCGAACGCCTCCAGCATGTTCTCGAGCGCGAGGTGGCCGTTGGTGACGAGCGTCAGATTCGGCGTGTTCAGGTATTTTTTCAGCTCCGCTTCAAGCTCGCGGTGCTTCACGCCCATGTTGGTGAGCCAGCGGCTGTCCCAAAGCCCGCGTATCTCATTGCAGTACTCCTCAAAGTCCGGCATGGATGAGCGGGTGACATTGATATCCATATTGACCTCCTCGTCAAAGAAAATCCACCGCGTCGTAGTGAGGCTTGCGCTTTTCCGGCGCGGGCAGGGTCATATAGTCGTGATAATACTGGGTGAGTATGGCGTCGGCGTTGTTCGGCCCCCAGTACTCGCGCCCCGCGAATGGGTATTTTTTCAGCGGGAATATCCAGTCCTCGGGCGCATGGAAGCCGTAGATGAGGAAGCCGTATATCTCCGCCGCGCTCCCCTCGCCGCGCTCCAGCTTCTCAAGCTCCGCGGCATAGGCGCGCGCGGCGGCATTGAGCTTTTCGAGATATACCGCCCGGTCCATGGTGCCGGAGTCCAGCTTGCGGACGAGAAACTCGATATTCTCCCGGTGTATGTACGCGCGAAACTCCCGCTCCGGCATTTTCTTCAGCCGGAACAGATCGACGGACAGCCCCTTGTAGGCAAAGTAGTTGTCGTCGTCGTGGAGGGAGAAATGCACGCTCGTTTTAAGGTCGCGCAGGCACGACCACGATTTCCAGTAGATGGGGTCGATGGACTTGTCATGGATGACCATGTCGGACGGAAGCTCCGCACGCAGTATGTCCATGGCGGCGTCATAGTCCTCGTCAAAAAGGTAGAGATCGAAGTCGTCGTCCCACGGCACAAAGCCCTGATGGCGCACCGCGCCCAACAGCGAGCCGTAGGCCATAAGGTAGCGGATACCGCGGCGGTCCAATATGGCGGTGACGGCGTCCGCCATTTCGATGAGCCGCTGCTGCACCTGCCTGAGATTGGCAATTTCCATGTCATGCTCTCCAATCAAGAAGGCTGTCGATCATATCAAGATCAAATACCGGTATGCCGCGCTCCTCGCGGACGCGGCGGCGCTCGGAAAAGGAGTCGTCGATGAAGATGGGAGTGGAGTCGGTGATGTACTCGCTCTTGCGGCCATCCTGCGGGATGTGGATGATCTCGTCAAAGAGGCTCTCGGCGATGCCGAAGCGGCGCAGATCCTCGCGGATGGGCCGGTCCGGGTGCTTTGTGAGCAGATGGAGGCGCCTGCCCTGGTTTTTCGCCTGATAGAGGAACATCATGAGGAGCGTGTTCACTCTGCCGCGCACGACGATCGTGTCGTCAAAGTCGACATACACGCTCTCGTACCGGATGTCGGTGACATAGCGGCTGATGAACGCCCGGTCGAGCATGGCGTCGTTGCCGTTGGTGAGTACCGACACGTCAAAGCCCCACATGTTATAGAGCGTCAGCAGCGGGAAGTTCACTCCCCGGCTGCGGGAAAGTCCCATGGTGCCGGCAACGCGGGGGGCTATCTCCATAAGGCGGTACTCGCCGGCGGCGTTCTCCTTGAGCTGGAAGAACCACGCGCCGTTGAAGCGCATTTTGGCGTTTATGTCCTCCGCGATGGCGCGCACGGCCTCATCGCACCGGAGGAGCCTCGAGCGCACGGCGATACCGGCGCGGATACGGTCACGGCTGCGCGGCGAGACGACCAAAAGCTCTCCGTGCCGGTCGGTAAAGCAGTCCACGGTGAACTCGTCGCCGGGGAGATACTCGCAGATGGCGTACTCCACGCCGTCGGAGAGCGCTTCGGCAAGGTGCTCGCGGTCGTTTATCCGTCTCGCGCCCTGCGCGCCCTGACCCACGGTGGGCTTTATGAACACCGGGTAGCAGTCCACCCCGTCAATGCCGGAGAAATACCGGGGCAGGTAGGGGCTTCCCCCAAGGAAGGCATAGGTGCGGTTCTTGGAGCGGCAAAGCTCCACCGTTTCGAGAGGGGACGTGACCACGGCGCAGTGTATGTCCGCCTGCCGCGCGGTCATGGTCATGAGGGCGCTGTCGTGGGCGGGGTAGACATAGTCGATGTGGTATTCGTCGATGACGGAGTTCAGGCAGTCGATGAAGCCCGGGTCGTCGATAAAGGGAAAGCCCTCTATGCACCTTTCAAACAGCAGCTCCGCGTGGCACGGAACGCTCGTTCCGCCGAAGAGCCTGACAAAGCGGGAGTATTTCAGCGCGGAGTGTATCTCCATGCCGATCTCGGTCCCGGCAGGGAACACGAGTACGTTTTTAGGTTCAAAGTCCATGTTCGATCCTCCCTGTCAGGCTTCCCTGCGGACGAGCTTTTTCACGATACTCATCAGATATTCAAAGCTGTCGATACGAAGGAGCTTTGAGCCGAGGACATACACCAGCACGCCCAGCGGCACCTGGATGACGAGCGTCACGATATCCGAAAGCCCCAGCAGCGACACCGGGTAAACGCACGCGCCCATCGCCGCCGCGAGCAGGATCGTGGGCAGCAGGTCGGCAAGCTGTCTCAGATAGCTGTAGTTCAGCAGGCGGCTGTTCGGCCACGCGTTGATGATCTGCGAAAGCACGCTCGTGGCAAGCAGGCTCAGCGCCATGGGGTACACGCCCAGCCGCATCGTCAGCAGCAGCGCCGTTATGCCCACGGCCTTCTTGACGATCTCAAGGATGAGGAAGAGGTCGCTGCGGCCCATGGCCTTTATGGCGTTGAGGTTCGCGGTATGCAGCGGATAGAACGAGTAGGTGAAGCAGAAAATACGCAGATACGGCACGCACGGCAGCCACTTTTCCGTCAGGAAGAAGCGCACGAACGGCTCGGCGCACACGGCAAGCCCCATCATCAGGGGCATGATGATATAGGAGCTGACCTTTATCGCGCGGCGCGTCATTTCGCGCACCTGCTCGGCGTGGTCCTGCTCGGCCGAGAGGACGGGGAGCAGCACGCTGTCGATGGAGCTGTTGATGTTCTCGACGATGAGATTCGGCAGCGCATTGCCGCGGTTATAGAACGCGAGGTCCGTGTCGGTATAGAAAACGGCGATGAATATCTCGCGCAGTTTGTTGTACACCGTGTCGAGCAGGCCCGACGCAAGGAGCTTCCACCCGTAGCCGAGGAGAGCGCGCAGACGCTCGATCGAGAACATGGCCTTCGGCCGCCAGCCCACGGTGAGCCAGAGGACGCAGGTGTTTATCGTGACGTTCGACAGCTGCTGCGCCACGAGCGCCCACACGCCAAAGCTCTTATAGGCCATCGCTATGCCCACCGCCGCGGAGACCGCAGTGCCGCCGAGCGTAGCGAAGAAGAAGCGCTTGAACTGCATGGTTTTGGAGACATACGCCTGCTGCACGTTCTTGACGCCGGCCACCACGACCGTCAGCCCCAGCACACGGACGATGGCCGTCAGCTCCGGCTGGCCGTTATACCCGGCAATGAGGGGCGCGGCGAAAAACAGCCCCACATACAGCACCAGACAGAACGCCACATTGAAGAAAAACACCGACGAAAAATCCAGATCGTCCGGGTCCTTCTTCTGGATGAGGGAGTTTGCCATGCCGCTGTCGACAAAGACGAGCATGATGGAGGTGATGATCGTCACCTTGGCCACCAGTCCGTAGACCGCGGGGTCCAGCAGACGGGCAAGCACGAAGGACACGACCACGGACACGAGCTGCGCGCCGCAGCGCTCCATAAAGCGCCATATCAGGTTGGAAAAAACGGCTTTTCTGTTGCCCATAGCACGTCTCCGTCAATAAGATCAATAGTCTGAATAGCCCCGCTTTTTGCGGTAAAGGCTGTAGAGTCGGGGGAAGATCAGCTTCATCAGCCACTTGAGCTTATAGCCGAAGCTCTCCTGCCTGAGAAATTTCCTGTAGGGGCGGCGGAACTGGTCGCGCGCCCTGCCCTCCACGAACATCAGCTCGAACTCGCGCCGCAGACGGACATCCTTTGCTATCTCGACATTTTCCCCGGAGAGAAACGGCATGAGGTCGTCGATCATGGCAAGCTCGCCCTGCACGAAGCGCTTGAGCTGGGTATAGTGCCGGTCGAGATTGCTGCTCCACGACTGGGGGTTGGAGCGCACGCGGTAGACCGACATGGGCCGGTCGATGAAGCGTATCCCGCCGTTGAGCGCGAACCATACCGCCCTCGGCTGGTCGCCGAAGCCGTAGGAATAGGCGGTGTAGTAGAATTTCGGCGGGTCGATCATCAGCTCGCGCCGCGCCATAAGGGAGCTTGTGTGGTACGCCTTGCCCATGCCGAGCATGACGGTCTCGAAATCAACGTCACGGTCGCCGGAGCGCGCGGTGATATACGGCCTGTCCGGCTCGGAGGAGCCGCAGGTGTGGATAACGGTGTTGTGGACGCAGGCGGCGTATTCGGGGTGGGTCTCGAGAAAATCGACCTGGAGCTGCAGCTTGTGCGGGTCGCACCAGTAGTCGTCCCCCTCGATCGAGGCAAAGTATTTGCCCCGTGCCACGGGATAGAAAACCTCGTCATAAATGACCTTCCCCTGCGAAAACAGGTTCTTTTCCTGATAAAAAGGCACAATGAGGTCAGGGTATTTCTCCGCGTAGGCGCGGATGATATCGGCGGTGCCGTCGGTGGAGGCGTCGTCGTTCACCAGTATCTCATAGCGAAAATCCGTCTCCTGCGAAACGAAGCTCTCGAGTGCCTGGGCGATATATGCCTCGTGGTCATGCGCAAGGCACAGCACCGACACCATGACTTCCCTGTTGTCCATTCAATGTACCTCTCGGTCAAAGTTTACCATTTATTATACCGCGAAAGAATGTCCATTTCAACACTAATGTGGATAAGCGCCGGAATGGGCGTAAAAATGTCCGGGCGGCATTTGGCCGACCGGACATTTTTACTTAATATGTATTTATCTGGATTTCACATAGGGCTTGCCGTTGGCGGCGGGGACGCGGGACTTGCCCACGAACAGCACCAGCACGATGACCGTGACCACATAGGGGATCATGGAGATGAGGTGCATATTCACGCCCGAGGAGCCGCCCAGCACCACCTTGAGACCCGAGCAGAAGCCGAACAGCAGACAGCCAATCAGCGCGCCGTGGGGGCGGAACTTGCCGAATATGACCGCCGCGATGGCGATAAAGCCCTGGCCGACGATGGAGATGGGGCGGAACTGGTTGGAGGTGGCCATGGTGACGCACGCGCCGCCCAGTCCGGACAGGAAGCCGGAAATGCTCACGCACAGGAAGCGCATGGAAATGACGTTCACGCCCAGCGTCTCACAGGCGAGAGGATGCTCGCCGCAGGCGCGCATGCGCAGACCGAAGCGGGTCTTGTAGAACACGAACCACACGACTATCACCAGGATGAACACGAGATAGGTCGAGGCGTAGGTGGCGAACACGTTGTCCATGAAGCGTCCGAACACGGTGGAGGTGTCGAAAATGCCCTTGAAGAGCGTGGGTATCTTCTGCGAGGTGGTGAGGGGGATAGTATCTGTCGAATCGAACAGCACTCTCGCGATCATGATGACGATGCCGGGGCCGAGCATGTTGATGGCGGTGCCGGCGATGGTCTGGTCCGCGCCGAGCTTTACGGTGGCGAGCGCGTGGAGCGCGCCGAAGAGCATGCCCGCGAAGCCCGCGCACAGGAAGCCTATCAGCGGGCTGCCGGTGTAGTACGCGACGCAGGTGCCGGTGAACGCACCGACGGTCATCATGCCCTCGATACCGATGTTGATGACGCCGGAGACCTCGGAAAAGCAGGAGCCGAGCGCCGCGTAAAGCAGAGGCGGGGTGTAGAGCAGCATTGCGTAGAGGATGATACCAAATTCGTTTATGAATGCGGTCATGACTGTTCACCCTCCTTCTTTGTTTCTGATGCGGGTACGGTCTTCTTTTTTTCAAGGTTCTTCAGATAGCTGAAGATAACGGAGATGGATATGAAGAAAACGATGGTGCCGATAATTACGTTTATGAGCTGGGTCGGCGCGCCGACGAGGTTCAGCTTGCTGCCGCCGTAGGTTATCGCGCCGTAGAATATGCCGGCGGCGAGGACGCCGAAGGGGTTAGAGCAGCCGATGAGCGCCACGACGATACCCGCGAAGCCGAAGCCCTCCTGTGAGGAGAAGATGGATATTCTGCCGCCCATGCCCATGAGCTGCAGCGCCCCCGCGAGGCCCGCCAGCGCGCCGGAGATGGCGAGCGCGGTGAGCATGTTGCGGTTGACGCTTATGCCGCCGTAGTCCGCGGCGTTCTTGTTGAAGCCGACGGCCTTGAGCTGGTAGCCGAGGGTGGTCTTTTCGATGATGAACCAGACGATGAGCATGGCGATGATCGCCACGATGATACCCCAGTTCGCGGTGGGACACAGCCCCGTAGATTTGATAAAGTCCGCGTCGAGCAGGATGCGGGCGTTGTCGGAGATGGTCTTGGTGGCCTCGGCGGAGCCGTCGTTCTTGATGGCGGGGATGCCGGCGATGAAGTTGGAGAGGTAGAAGGCTATCCAGTTGAACATTATCATGGACAGGACCTCGTTAATGCCCCACTTGGTCTTGAGTATGCCGACGATCGTACCCCACAGCACACCCGCAAGCATTGCCGCGAGGAAGCACAGGGGGATGAGCAGGGGCTTGGGCAGACCGCCGCAGAGTATGCCGACGACCGCCGCGGCCATGGAGCCCATGACGAACTGGCCCTCCGCGCCGATGTTGAAAACGCCGGTACGGAACGAGAACGCCACGGAGAGGCCCGCCACGATATACGGCACCGCGTATACGACGACGTAGGACGAACCCTTTACGCCGGTGACGCTGCTGAGGAGCTTGCCGTAGGCCTGACCCACGGAAATGCCCATGACGGCGAGAAATATCGCGCCGATAAGGAAGCCGAGGATGATGGACAGGATGATATGTATGAAGCGGGTCTCGGAGACCACTTCAAGAAAGCTCTTTTTGGTTTTCACTTCACCTTACCTCCTGCCATGAGAAGTCCCAGCGTGTTCTCGTCCGCGTCCTTGCCGGGCATGGACGCAACGATCCTGCCGTCAAAGATGACGTCGATCACATCGGAAAGGCCGATGATCTCGTCCAGCTCGAAGGAGACGAGCAGGACGGCCTTGCCCTTGTTGCGCTGGTCAACAAGATACCTGTGGACGTACTCGATGGCGCCGACGTCCAGACCGCGGGTGGGGTTGACGGCGATGAGCAGCTCCTTGTCGTTCATGACCTCGCGGGCGATGATGACCTTCTGCTGGTTGCCGCCGGAGAGCGTCCCCGCGGCGCGGTCGGAGCAGCCGCCGGGACGGATGTCGAACTTTTCGATGGCGTCGACAGCGTGGCCGGAGATGACGGCGCGCTTGAGAAGGTGGCGCTCGGAGAACGGGGTCTCGTTGTATTTCTGGAGGATGAGGTTATCCTCCACGGGGAACTCCAGCACCAGACCGTGCTTCTGCCGGTCGGCGGGGATGGAGCTGACGCCGTGTTCAAAGCCGAAGCGCGGGGGCTTGTTGAACACGTCCACGCCGTTTACGAGGACCTGACCGGATTCGCCCTTCATGAGGCCGGTGATGATCTCGACCATTTCGGTCTGGCCGTTGCCGTCGATACCGGCTATGCCGACTATCTCGCCGGCGCGGACCTGAAGGTCGAGTCCCTTGAGTATCTCGACGCCGCGGTAGTCGAAGCCGTGGAGGTCCTTTACGTCAAGGACTACGCGGCCCGGCTCCTGCTCGGGCTTGTCGACGTTGAAGTTGACGCTGCGGCCGACCATCATGGAGGCAAGCTCGTCCTCCGTGACCTTTTCAACGTCCACGGTTCCGATGTACTTGCCCAGACGGATGATGGTGCAGTAGTCCGCGGACTCCTTGATCTCCTTGAGCTTGTGGGTGATGATGATAATGCTCTTGCCGTCGGCGGTGAGGCTGTGCATTATCCCGATGAGGTCGACGATCTCCTGAGGCGTCAGTGAGCTGGTAGGCTCGTCGAGGATGAGTATCTCGGCGCCGCGGTAGAGCGCCTTGAGTATCTCAACGCGCTGCTGCATGCCCACGGAGATGTCCTCGATCTTGGCGTCCGGGTCGATGGACAGGCCGTAGCGCTCGGATATCTCGACGACGTTCCTGCGCGCGGCCTCCATATCCAGCTTTATGCCCTTCACCGGCTCGTTGCCCAGAACGATGTTTTCCGTGACGGTAAAGGGCTGTACGAGCATGAAGTGCTGGTGGACCATGCCGATACCGGCCGCGATAGCGTCGCGGGGGGTGTTCATTTCGATTTTTTTGCCGTTTACGATGATGTCGCCGGAGGTGGGCTTATAGAGTCCGTAAAGCTGGTTCATCAGCGTGGACTTGCCTGCGCCGTTCTCTCCGAGGATCGCGTGGATCTCTCCCTTGTGGACGGTCAGGTTTATCCCGTCGTTGGCGGTGAAATCGCCGAACTTCTTGACGATGTTCCGCATTTCGATGACGGGGGTATTCATGTCCACATGTTCCTTTGCCAAGGTCAAACGCCTCCAATCTTGTTTATATAATAGGAAGGGGCAAAGCGATCAGTGAAGGATACGGAAGAAGTCCTCCACGTCCTTTGCGTGTCTGCCCCGGCAGATTATGTGGTGGTTGTTGATGGGATTCGTGAGGAAGTACGAGAAGTCGTCGAGCCTGAGCTTGAGCTGGGTGCGGCAGAGGATGTCGCTGAACGGCATGTCAAGCACCTCGCCCTCCTGAGCGTGGAAGCGGCTGAGGTCGCCGGCGCACTTGAATATCGTCATCGCGCCATGCTCGAAGGTACCCTGAACGGCGACGCCGGAGTTGGACTCGAAATGGGTGTTGAGCGTGTAGTCCCGGAGCATGGAGGCGGGGACGGTGCAGTGGGCGAAAACGGCGGTGCCTGCCTCGGTATCGAAGCGGCTGGGGTTGCAGAGGAACATCGGCTCGCCGGTGACGGCGCCGAGGACCGCCATGCTCAGCAGCGCGGGGACGTCGCCCTCGCAGCCGCCGTAAATGCCCTCGTCGTTGAGGATGGAGAGTCCGAGGCAGCCGGTGGTGTGAACGGTGTCGAGCAGGTCAAAGCAGCGCACAGTCAGGCCGCACAGGCCGTACCTGTCCACGATGCGGCGGAACGCGCCGTATATACACAGGGCCTTTTCGGTCTCGGCCCTGTCGAAGCCCTTGGCGATGAACGCCTCGGTGTACTTGTTTTCGGGGTAGGTCTTCTTCTCGTACTCGGCGAGAAGCTCGGCGATGTCGATCTGCACGAAGCCCAGCCCCAGCTTTTCCATCATGGCGTCGGGGCTGTAGGTGCTGGCGATGAGCCAGTCGGAGGGGGTGCCGATGAGGCCGATCTTTTTGCCCTTGAGCGCGGCCTTTGCGCGGTAGGCATTGCGCAGGGCCTTTATACGCTCGGCGATGGCGGAGACGGAGCCGTGGAGTATCTCGCCCTCGGCGCCGTGCTGCTTGAGGAAGCTGAGTATCTCCATGGACGCGGCGAGGGAGTTGCTGTCGCCGCTGGTGAGGATTATGCAGGGCTTGTCCTTGAGCTGCTCAAAGACTTCGATGAAATAGCCCTCGCTGCCGCCGGAGGCGACATACAGGAGGCTGAAATCGTCGTGAAGGTACTCCTCCAGCGAGACGCGCTTGAATTCCTCGCCGAAGGCCTCGGAAAGCGCGCCGATGTAGCCGGCGGTCTTTTCCTCGGTTATCTGGGTCAGAGGGCTTTTGATCTGATAAAAATTCATGTTCTTTCTCCTGTTTATAGATACGGCGCTGCTCCGTAATGGGGCAGCGCCGTGATTGTTGACCGTTGGAAATTATCAGCCTGCGAGAGTGAAGGCGGGGCACTCAGCGACGGTCGTGGGGACGGTGACGGTGCCGGCAATGATGGCTGCCTTGGCCTCTTCGACCTTCTTCAGAACGTCCTCGGGGATGTGAGTGCGGGTGGGAGCAAGGTCAACGCCGCCGTTGGAGAGGTCGTACATATGTACGCCGCCCTGGAAGGTGCCGTCCTTGACAGCCTTGGAGATATCCTGGGAAGCGGTGTCAACGCGCTTCATAGCGGAGGTGATGACGTGATCGGGAGCAAGGGGGGACTGGTCGGTGTCAACGCCGATCGCCCAGATACCCTCGTCGTTGCAGGTGTTGATGACGCCGATGCCGGTGCCGCCTGCCGCATGGTAGATAACGTCAGCGCCGTTGGTGATCATGTCCTTCGCAGCAGCGGAGCCGCCGGCGATGTCACCGAAGTTGTTTGCGTTGTACTGCAGGACCTGTGCATCGGGGCATGCGGCGAGAACGCCGGAGATGAAGCCGATACCGAAGAGGTTCATGGAGTCGGAGACCATGCCCTGGACATAGCCGACGGTCTTGGACTCGGTGACGGAGCCGGCGACGAGGCCGACGAGGTAGGAGGCCTGCTCCTGAGCGAACATCAGGCAGGCGACGTTGGGCAGGTCGATGGAGCTGTCGTCGATGATGGCGAACTTCTGGTCGGGATTGGCGGTAGCAGCGTCGCGGGTAGCGTCTGCGAGCATGTAGCCGACGCAGATGATGAGGTCGGTGCCTTCGTCGATGAAGGTGTTGATGTTGGTCTGGTAGTCAGCGTCGGTCTTGGACTCGAGGTACTTGACTTCAAAGCTGGGGTCCTCTGCCTGGAGAGCCTGGAGGCCTTCCCAGGAGGTCTGGTTGAAGGACTTGTCGTTCACGCCGCCGACGTCGGTGACCATGCCGATCTTGATCTTTGCTTCGGCAGGAGCCTCGGGCTTGCTGCCGCAGGCGCACAGTGCCAGAGCCATGCAAATAACGAGAATGATTGCTATGTACTTCTTCACTTTGGTTTCCTCCTCAAAAATTTTGGTTACACGGCGCCGACATGCGGCACCACCTTGATTATAGCAGAAAAAAAGCATAAATCAATAGTTTTCTTACATCGGGGCAAGCTTTATTTGGACAAATCGTCCAGCGGTTCAGGCTCCGGCAAGCTCACAGGCCGTGAGCGCCGCGATACGGGCGTTGTTGAGGATGAGCTTTATGTTGCTCTCAAGGCTGTCGCCGCCGGTAAGCTCCACCACGCGCGCGAGAAGGAAGGGGGTGGTCTCCTTGCCGTGGACGCCCTGCTCGCGGCACTCGGCGAGCGCCTGCTCGATGGCGCGGTCGATGACGGCCTTGTCCATGGAATATTCCTCGGGGATGGGGTTCGTGACCAGCATGCCGCCGCGGAACTCAAGCTCTCTCTGTGCGCGGAACATCGCGGCGAGCTGCTCGGGGCTGTCCACGCGGTAGTCTACGCCAAAGCCGCTCTTTCTCGTATAGAAGGCGGGCAGCTCGTCCGTGCCGTAGCCGATGACGGGGACGCCCTTGGTCTCAAGATACTCGAGCGTGAGTCCGAGGTCGAGTATGGACTTCGCGCCCGCGCACACGACCATCACCGGCGTCTGCGCCAGCTCCTCGAGGTCGGCGGAGATGTCCATGGTGGTCTCGGCCCCTCTGTGTACGCCGCCGATACCGCCGGTGGCGAATATGCCGATACCCGCCATGTGGGCGATTATCATGGTGGTGGTGACGGTGGTCGCGCCGTCCGCTCCCCGCGCCACGAGGGCGGGAAGGTCGCGACGGCTGGCCTTGGCGATACCGCGCCCGGTCTTGCCGAGATACTCTATCTCCTCGGGGGAGAGTCCGGCCTTGAGCCTGCCGGCGATAACGGCGATGGTCGCGGGGACGGCGCCGTTGTCGCGGATGGTCTGCTCGACCATGAGCGCGGTCTCTACGTTGCGGGGATAGGGCATGCCGTGGGAGATGATGGTGCTCTCGAGCGCGACGACGGGTCTGCCCTCGTCGAGAGCCTTGCGCACCTCGGGAGAAATGTCAAGGTATTTGTTCATAGTATGGCTCCTTTTTCCGGATATCGGTCGTTATTCCGCCATTTTCACCGCGGTGTCCAGCGCGAGGCGGATCATCTGGTCCAGCGAGGACTGGCGGTCCTTCGCGTCGAGACGCTCTGAGCGGAAGATGTGGTCGGTGACGGTGCCTATGCACAGTGCGCGGCGGTGGAAATAGGCGGCGTTGGTGTAGAGCGCGGCGGCCTCCATCTCGATGGCCATAACGCCCAGCTTCTTCCATGCCGCGGCCTCGCTCATGCCGTCGGCGTAGTAGAACATATCGCTCGAGAGTATGTTGCCCACGCGCACATGCAGCCCCATGTCCAGCGCGCAGTCCTCGGCGGTGCGCAGGAGCCTGTAGTCCGCGATGGGCGCAAAGCTGCCTGTGACGCCGAAGCGCTTTGTGTAGTTCGAGTCGGTGCAGGCGGCCTGCGCAAGGATAACGTCGCGCAGCTCGAGATCCTCCTGCAGCGCGCCGGTGGTGCCGATGCGGATGATGTTTTCAACGTCGTACTCGCTGTAAAGCTCCCAGCTGTATATGCCGATCGAGGGCATTCCCATGCCCGAGGCCATCACCGTGACGGGGACGCCCTTCCATGTGCCGGTGTGGCCCTGCACGCCGCGGACGTTGTTGACGAGGACCGCGTTTTCGAGGAAGTTGTCTGCCACATATTTCGCCCTGAGCGGGTCGCCGGGCATAAGCACGGTCTTTGCGATCTGACCCTTTTCGGCCTTGTTGTGAACGGTTGCCATATATCCATAGCCTCCTTCTTTTGTCCGGAGCGTCCGCAGCCCGCTCCTGTGCGGCGTCCGGACGGCTCCAATATAATTATATCTGAAAAAAGCAAAAAGTCAAATTGAAACGGAGCGAAAGGTATGGTAGAATAGCGTCGAAAGAAAGCTGACGCAGGAGGCGGTCGAACATGGGCAACGTTATGGTCATCGGCATAGCAGGAGGCACAGGCAGCGGCAAGACTACCATCACCCGTAAGCTGGTGCAGCGCTTCGGGAGCGACGTATCCGTGATCTATCACGACAACTACTACAAGGCGCACCACGACATGAGCTACGAGCAGCGCAGCAAGCTCAACTACGACCACCCGGACGCGTTCGACACTTATATGCTCATCGACGCTCTGCGCGAGCTGAAGAAGGGACACAGCGTCGTCTGCCCGGAGTATGACTACACCATCCACGACCGCTCGGACAGGACCGTGACCATCCAGCCCGCCAAGGTCGTCATCGTCGAGGGCATACTCATCTTCCAGAACCGCGAGCTGTGCCGCCAGATGGACGTGAAGATATTCGTGGACACCGACGCGGACGTGCGCATACTCCGCCGCATAACCCGCGACGTTCGCGACAGGGGCAGGAGCCTCGAGAGCGTCGTGAACCAGTATCTCACCACCGTAAAGCCCATGCACGAGATGTTCGTCGAGCCGAGCAAGCGCAACGCCGACGTCATCATCCCCGAGGGCGGCCACAACAGCGTGGCGCTCGACATGATAATCGAGCGGGTCCGGGCGCATATCGAAAAGAATTGAAGGAAGAGAAGTATGGCTAAATTATACTTCAAATACGGCGCGATGGGCTCGTCCAAATCCGCTCAGGCGCTCATAACGCAGTTCAACTACGAGGAGCTGGGCATGACCGTCTGGCTCATAAAGCCCAGCGTCGACACGCGCGACGGGGCGGACGTCATCCGCAGCCGCATAGGACTCGAGCGCACCGCGCAGATAATCACACCCGAGCAGGATATCGTTGAGGAGTATAAAAGGGCCGGGAAGTGCGACGTCATCATCTCCGACGAGGCGCAGTTCTTCACCCCCGCGCAGATCGGCCAGCTCCGCACGCTCGTGGACGAGGAGGATATCCCCGTGCTGTGCTTCGGCCTGCGGACGGACTTCCTGACGCACTTTTTCCCCGGCGCGCAGCGGCTCATGGAGCTTGCCGACTCCATCACGGAGATAAAGACGGTCTGCGCCTGCGGCCGCAAGGCCACGGTCAACGCCCGTATCGACGGCCGCGGCCATATCGTCACCGAGGGCAGCCAGATACTGCTCGGCGGCAACGACAGCTATGTCGCCATGTGCCACAAGTGCTGGAAGGAAAAGATCAGGGCGCAGGAGGCCGGGACCTGATACCGGGAGCAAAGCGAAAGCACCGGGACCTCCCCCTCAGTCTGCGTTGCAGACAGCTCCCCCGGTGGGGGAGCCACGGCGGTATACTGCTCTCCTCGCATGTATGCTTCCCCCATCGGGGGAAGTGGCGAGCGCAGCGAGCCGATAGGGGGTGCATTCCCCTCAAGGGGAGGGGGGACCGCTTGCGGTGGATGAGGTGTCCATATTTACCCCTCATCAGTCGCCTGTCGGCGCCAGCTTTCCGCCCCTCCCTCTGTCGGCTTCACCGACATCTCCCTCCGCCGGAGGGAGTCTTCCCCAAGGGGGAAGCCTTTTTTACGCTCTCCGTCTCTCCGTAGGGGAGGGGCTTGCTCCTCCCGGCGGGGACATTACCGTGTCGTAGAAAATCAAAGCCTCCCTCTGACGAGGGAGGTGGCAAAACCGCAGGTTTTGACGGAGGGAGAGAAAACTGACGATTTGCTGAGTTTACACATTTTTCTCTCCCTCAGTCTGCTTCGCAGACAGTTTTCCACCCCTCCCTCTGTCGGCTTCACCGACATCTCCCTCCGGCGGAGGGAGTCTTCCTCGTCAGAGGGAGCCATATGACGGAGGACGCGCCCTAACGC
>ERZ1026856.983-NODE-983-length-15473-cov-15.959074_pt1 | contig 15473 bp, 10 predicted proteins | sample MGYA00380158_ERZ1026856 | MGnify/ENA primary metagenome ERZ1026856 (study PRJEB33269, sample SAMEA4719794) | human gut metagenome | biome: human-associated habitat; feature: organic feature; material: feces | place: Cameroon | collected 2013-10 ...
GAGCTGTTTCTCAAGGCGTGCTTTGGGGGATCATGGCTCTTGGCATTTACATCACATTTAAAATCCTTGATTTTGCCGATATGACTGTAGACGGAAGCTTCGCTTTGGGCGGTTGCGTCTGCGCTCTTCTTATTGTCCGCGGCGTAAATCCTTTGCTTGCAGTTCTTGTGGCTACGGTTGCAGGAAGTATTGCTGGTCTTGTAACTGGCTTTCTTACAACTAAATTCAAGATACCGGGAATTCTTGCAGGAATCTTGGTTCAGCTTGCTCTTTATTCAATAAACCTTCATGTCCTTGGCGGACCGAATCAGCCTTTGACAAGAGTCCACACAACTATCATGGACTGGATTAACAAAGCTTTTAATTTGTCAGAATTTTTCCCTTATAGCGCAACTTCTGTTTCAAGTCTGATTACTGGAATTATTTTTACTGGAGCTGCGATTGCAATTTTGTACTGGTTCTTTGGAACAGAACTCGGCAGCGCAATCCGTTCAACTGGAGACAATGCCGCAATGAGCCGTGCGCAGGGAATCAACACTGATTCAATGCAGATTCTGGCACTTATGATTGCAAACGCCCTTGTTGCCATGAGTGGTTCACTTGTAATGCAGCAGCAGAGGTTCGGAGATGTAAGCATGGGAATCGGTACAATCGTAATCGGACTTGCTTCTATAATTATTGGCGAAGTTATTTTCGGAAAACGATTCGGATTTTGGTGGAGCTTGCTTTCTGTTGTGTTTGGCTCTGTCATTTACCGTTTGATTATCGCGCTTGTTCTTCAGCTTGGAATGAAAACTCAGGATTTAAAGCTTCTTTCCGCTGTCGTAGTTGCAATTGCGCTTTCTGTTCCTGTGTTGAAGCAAAAGGCTTCGCGCTGCAAGAAAATTTCCGTGGAGGCTAAAAATGCTTGAAGTAAGACACGTTTCAAAAACATTTAATCCCGGAACAATAACAGAACGCAAAGCTTTAAAAGACATAAGCCTGACTTTAAATGACGGAGACTTTGTTACTGTAATCGGCGGAAACGGAGCTGGAAAATCAACTTTGCTCAACCTGATTGCTGGCGTTCATGAATGCGATTCTGGCTCGATTATTCTTGACGGTGAAGACATTACGCGCCAAAAGGAACATATTCGCGCAAAATATCTTGGACGTGTTTTTCAGGATCCGATGAGAGGAACTGCTGCCACTATGGAAATTCAGGAAAACCTTGCGCTTGCTTTGCGCCGTGGAAAGAAACGCGGACTTAAGTGGGGCGTTACTTCCGCTGAACAGGAAGAATTTAAAAAGCAGCTTTCACTTTTGGAGCTTGGTCTTGAAAACCGCATGACTTCAAAGGTCGGACTTCTTTCCGGCGGACAAAGACAGGCTCTTACTCTTTTGATGGCGACATTGCAAAAACCGAAGCTTTTGCTGCTTGATGAACATACGGCGGCTCTTGATCCAAAGACTGCGCATAAAGTCCTTGAGCTAACCCAGCATTTTGTTGAGCGCGACCATCTTACAACTTTTATGGTAACTCACAATATGAAGCACGCCATTCATTACGGCAACCGCCTTATCATGATGCTTGACGGACATATTGTTTACGATGTTTCCGGGGAAGAAAAAAAGAATCTTCAAGTTGCTGACTTGCTCCAAAAATTCCAGACTGCAAGCGGCGGCGACACGGATTCAATTTCTGACAGAATGATTTTGAGCCAGTGAGGAATTTATGGTTTGCAATTTTAAGACAAAAGGTGTTTGCGCCACAAATATAAAATTCGAGCTTGACGGAAATGTTGTCCGCGGAATTGAATTTACAAATGGATGCGACGGAAACTTAAAGGCGATTTCAAAAATCCTTGACGGAACAACTGTTGAATTTATTCAAGAAAAGTGCCGCGGAAACTTGTGCCGCACAAAAGGAACTTCCTGCGCTGACCAGCTTGCAATTGCAGTTCAGGAAGCGTTTGACAAAGCAAATAAAAAATAATTTTTTTTACTGAAAAATAAAGGCAGAAATTTCGAGTGTCCTTCTCAAGATTTCCGCCTATTTTTTTGTCTGAACTTTTATTTTACAGCACCAAGAATTCCAGAAACAAATCTCTTTTGCTGTGTAAAGAAAAGCACAACAGTCGGAATTGTCATAATGCAAAGGCTCAGCATCAAAAGTCCGTAGTCTGTAGTGTATCCTGCTGTGAGTCCTGAAACTAAAAGTGGCAGTGTCTGCATTTTCTGGCTTTGCATAACAATCAAAGGCCACATATAGTTGTTCCAGTTGTTCATAAAAGTTACAATTGCCGCCGCCGCAAATGTCGGAGCCATAATCGGAAGGTAAATTTTAAGGTAGATTGAAAACTCTCCAAGTCCGTCAACTCTTGCTGCCTGAATTGTTTCAAGCGGAAACGTTACCGAATTCTGCCTGAAAAAGAAAATCAGAAACGCAGTTGAAACAGTCGGCAAAATAAATCCTAGCGTGGAATTCATAAGATGCATTACGCTGAACATTTTAAACAATGGAACCATAATCGAAGCGAATGGAATCATCATTGAAATAAGCAGAATGTTCATGAGCGTGTCTTTTCCCTTGTCTCTGAAAATCTGAAATCCGTAGCCTGCAAGCGAGCAGACAAAAATGCTAAGAACAGTTCCGCAGACAGTTGTGCGCAGTGAGTTCCAGAAAGCGCGTCCGATTTTTACGGTTGAAAGCATTGTCTTTATGTTTGCAAACAAATTTGCGCCTGGAATAACTCTTCCTGTGATTACGTCTGCGCTTGTGTTTGTCGCACCGCAAAGCATCCAGTAAAATGGAAATATAGAAAAGAAGCAAACTGTTATTATAAAGGCGTATTTTAATACTTCTGTGATGTGTCCTGATTTTTTCATTTTTCCTTCCTGTCAGCAAGAATAATCTGAATAAATGAAAGCAGCGCAACGATTATAAGAATCGCGTAAGAAACTGCCGCTGCATATCCAAACTGCGGATTGTACTTGAATGACAAATCGTAGATGTACTGCGAAATTGTGATTGTCGCGTTTCCAGGTCCGCCGCCAGTCAAATTCTTTACTTCATCGAAGAGCTGCAAAGTTCCGTTAGTTGACATGATTGCTGTAAGAAGAACAACAGGCTTTAACTGCGGAAGCGTTATTCTAAAGAATGTCTGGACTGTTGAAGCTCCGTCGATTCTTGCAGCCTCGTAAATGCTGTATTCAATTCCCTGAAGTCCCGCAAGAAAAAACACGGTGTTGTATCCAGTCCATCTCCAGGTAATCGTAAAAATTACAATGACTTTTGCCCACACAGGATGAGTGAGCCAGTTGATTGGCTGAGAAATAAAATTGTGGTTTACTAGCAGAACGTTTACAAGTCCGTCCAGCGCAAAAAGAGATTTAAAGATAAGGGCGGAAGCTACAAGTGAAGTCGCGCACGGAAGAAAAATTATAGTTCTAAAAAGCCCCTTGAATTTCAGTTTTTTGTCATTAAGAATACAAGCTAGAATAATGGCGATAAAAAGCATTATTGGAACTTGAAAAGCAAAATATATAATTACGTTTTTCAGAGAAGCGATAAATTTCTCATCCTGAAAAAGCCTGACGTAGTTTTTAATTCCGCAGAAACTTAAATTGTTTCCAACTCCAGACTGAAGTGAAAGAATAAAAGCCCTGACCATCGGAATAAAGCTAAAAAGAAAAATCAAAAGCGAAGCGGGCATTACAAAATACCATCCGGCAATTTTGTATTTGCGCTCAAGCGATTTAATTTTCATATTTGCACCTCTGAAAAAATAAAGCCGCAAGACAAGAATGTTTTGAAGTTTGCTTCTGTCCTGCGGCTGGCTTTGTCAATTAAAGACCCATAAGGAATTTAACTTGCTTTTCAGCTTCTTCTATTCCCTGGTCAATGGTTTTCTTTCCTGTAAGAATGTCGCTTACAACAACTCCAATCGCGTCTCTTGCTTCGTAGTTGTAAACTCCGTATTTTACCTGCGGAATTTTTCCGGCGTAGTCAACAATGTCCTTGTAGATTTTCTGGCCTGCAAAGAAATCATTTGGCTGGTCATAGACAGAAGTCTTTGATGCAGGAAGCCATGTTGCAATTGCTCCAGAAGTTGGAAGAATTGTTTCGTAAAGTTCTGTGCTTCCGGCAAAAGTCTTGTTCAAGAAGTCGCAGGCAATTTCGGCATTCTTTGAGCTTTTCATAACCATCCAGCTTGAGCCGCCCTGGTTTGAATAGTTTGTTGCGCCAGGAATGTTGTCGAGCCTTGGTGTGTTTACAACTGCCCATTTTCCTTTCTGTGCCGGCTGATTTGTGATTGAACCTGCAATCCAGCATCCGTTGATAGTTGCCGCAACCGAGCTATTCTGAATGCTTGCGATGTATGCGTTCCAGTCAGAAACTGTAATGCAAACGCCTTCCTTTATCATTTCTGAATAAACTGAAACAGCTTCCTTAAGCGCCTCATTTCCGACCATAGAAGGATTTCCGTTCTCGTCAAAAACCCATTTTCCCGCGCTCTGAAGCATAATGAAAATACAGTCAGGTTCTGTTCCTACATAAGAAAGAAGCGGAACATCGGCTTTTGCCTTTACAATTTTTCCAAGCTCAAGGAACTGTCTCCAGGTTATATCGTTGAAGTCGGAAGGCTTGAGTCCGGCTTTTTCAAGAATGTCAGTTCTGATGAATGTAGCTGTTGCTCCGTTGTCAAATGGAACTGAATAGTGCTTGCCTTTGAACTCTCCGTAGCCAACCTTGAACTGCGCGAATTGGCTTAAGTCAACTTTTCCGTCCAAAGGATAAAATGCGTTCGGATAGTTTGATATATTTTTCTGCATTGCTGTGTCCTGGCAAAGGATGATGTCAGGAAGTGATTTTGTGTCATTTGCTGAAAGTGAAGTAATAAGTTTCTGCTGCAAGTCTGCCCAAGGTGTTTCAACTACATTTACCTTAACATCTGGATGTTCCCTCTGGTATATTTCAGCTGCTGTGTTCATTGCGTAAATATTGAACTGCGGATCCCAGCACCAGACTGTAAGCTGCTTTTCCTGCTCAGCCTTTCTGCATCCTCCCATGAAAAATAAGCCGGCTGAAACTACAGCCGCGGTCATAATTTTATAAACCAATTTCATAAAAATTTCCTCCTAGTGATAAAACGAAATTCGTTGTGTTAACGTTAACGAGATTAATTATAGGAGCACAAAATTTAATCTGTCAAATTTTCTAATATCCAAATGGGCAACGGTTGCGCATTCGTTCTTCCGCCAAGTTGCATTTATGTGATTCTGATTTACAATCGGCATTGTTAAGAAAAAACACTATTTAGCTTGAGGTGAATATGAAAAGAGTTTGGGAGAATCCAGAAATACAATCAGTAAACAGGCTGCCAATGAGAAGCCCGCTTGTTCCTTATGAGTCGTCGCAAAAGTCGCAGATTGAAGCTGCCATAGGACCTGAATCCTGTGAAGTGCCTACAAGCTCCTTCTTTAAAAGCCTGGACGGAGAATGGGACTTTTGCTTCTTCGATTCCCCGGAACATGAGCCGGACGAAAAGACTGAGTGGCAGAAGATAAAAGTGCCTCTTTCCTGGACAATGCAGGGCTTCAGCTCTCCGCATTACACGAACATCCAGATGCCGTTTGACTGTGTGCCTCCGTTTGTGCCGCAAAAGAATCCCACTGGCTACTATAAGCTGAATGTGAGCTTGCCCGAAAAATGGAATGGCCGCCGTATAGTTCTGCATATCGGCTCTGCGGAAAGCGTTGCGATTGTATACGTGAACGGAACTGAAGCCGGCGTTTCAAAGGACACAAGGCTTCCTTGCGAATTCGACATAACTGATTTCATAAAAGGCTCGTCCGCTGAAATTGTTATAAAGGTTGTGCGCTGGTCAGACGCCTCCTATGTTGAAGACCAAGACCAGTGGTGGTTCGGTGGAATCCACAGAAGCGTCTACCTTTACTCAACTGAAAAAGTTTTCATTCAGGATGCAAAGGCGTTGACATACATTGACTTTTCAGGCGAAGAGCCGAATGGTGTGATTCCACTTGAAGTCGCCATTGCAACATCGCAAGCCAAGTACAAGACACAGACAGAAGTGGACAAGATGCACTTTGATGTGGAATACAAAGTCTGCCGCCTTGAAGGAACTCCATCAACAGGAATCCCAGGAAAAGAAGTGGCGTCCGGCAAAATTCCGTGCAGCCTCGATGTGCGCAACACCCTTTCGCTTGCAAAGAAAGACATTGTAATTGAAAAGCCTGCTCTTTGGACTAACGAAACGCCGTCGCTTTATCTTGTAACTGTAAGTCTTCTGGAAAAGAACGGAAGGCATATAGAAAGCTCTTCATTTACAGTTGGATTTAAGTCCGTGGAAATAAAGAGGCGCGAGCTTCTGTTCAATTCCAAGAAAGTCTACATCCACGGAGTGAACCGTCACGAGCACAACGAGTCCAATGCCAAGACTCTTTCCACTGCGGAAATGGTTCATGACATAAAGACTCTCAAGAAATACAACTTCAATGCGGTGCGCACCTGCCATTACCCGGACGATGAACGCTGGTACGAACTTTGCGACCGCTACGGAATCTACATCCTTGATGAGGCGAACATCGAAAACCACGCATACTATGATGTTATGAGCCGCAGCGAGGAATGGCTCAACTCATATATCCAGAGAGTGCAGCGAATGGCAATCCGCGACAAGAACCACGCCTGCATCTTCGGCTGGTCTTTAGGAAACGAAAGCGGCAACGGACAGAACCACTGGGCAACAGCCGCCTGGCTTAGAGGCTACGACAGCACGCGCATTGTGCATTACGAAGGCTTTGTGCGCCCACAGATTCATCAGGGAGACTTCACTCTTGACTGCCTTGCAAACGGAAAACAGCTTACCGACCTCATTGCCCCGATGTATCCGAGCATCGACCTGATTGTAGACTATGCCACAAAGCGCGACGACTGGCGGCCTTTAATCATGTGCGAATATTCCCACGCAATGGGAAACGCAAACGGAAGCCTTGCAGACTACTGGAATGCGATTGAGTCAACCCAGGGGCTTCAGGGAGGCTTTATCTGGGACTGGATAGACCAAGGAATAGCAGCCTATGCTCCGGAAGGAAAGCTTGGTGAAAGTAAGGGCGGAAAATACTGGAAGTACGGAGGTGATTTTGAAGATAGCCCTTGCGACTACGACTTTTGCCTTAACGGACTGAACTTCCCTGACCAGACCCCTAAGCCTGCAATGGAAGAATGCCGCCGTCTTTTTGCACCTGTACGCCTTAAAGCCATCCATGCCGCCCAGGGAATCTTTGAAGTTAAAAGCAAGGCTTTCTTTGTTCCGCTGGACTTTTTAAGCTTAAAGTGGTTATGCCTAGTTGACGGAACTGCAAAGGCATCGGGTGAGATTCCGCTTAAAGAACTTCTCCCTGGAAAAACAATGCATATTGAGCTTCCTCAAGTGTGTGAGTGCGTGCTTAACGCAGACAGCCGTGCTGAAATAGTGTTCCATGCCGACTTTGTTTATGCAGAACAGACACCTTGGGCTTTAAAAGGCGAACTGTGCAGTTCAGACGAAGAACTGATTTGCGCCGGCCGGACTTGCTTTGCAGACAGCGCCTCTTGCGTTTCCACGGAAGCCGAGCAGCTTGCCTTGAGCCTTGCGCCTGCAGTGTTCCATGCCTACACCGAAAATGAAGGAATAAAAGCCCTCTACGACAAAGTTGACAGCGACAATGTGCCCGGCTGCTTTATCGGAAAGCCTACTAAGCTCTGGATGGACTGTGCGCTTGACAAGTCCCATGGCGTAAAAGACTCGCATGGTGTATTCCATATAGTTTCAGAGAAGGACGGAAAGAAGTTTGACTTTGGAACTTGCTCTTGCGCTATAAAGAAGGCATGGCAGGAAGACAATTCATTCATGGAAATATGCGCTGACTTCAGCCTGAACAGTACAGTGCCGGAATATCCACGTATTGGTCTTGAAGCTTCTGTTAGCAGCGCATTTACAAAGGCAAAATGGTACGGATGCGGTCCCCACGAATGCTATAGCGACAGAAAGTATTCCGCGCTCAAAGGCTTGTACGAAATGGACATAAAAGACCTTGAGGTGCCTTACATTGTTCCGCAGGAAAACGGACTAAGGTGCGGTGTAAAGTACCTTGAGCTTTCAGGAGGCGGAAAGACACTGCACGTACAGTCGGACACAGAATTCAGCTTTAGCCTCTTGCCGTACACAGCTCAGGACTTGTACAAGTGCCACCACACAAGCGAGCTGGTTGACCTGTCCAAAGGAAGTGAAGGCAAGTGGATTCTAGTAATAGACGCCGCCCACCGAGGAGTAGGAACAGGAGCCTGCGGTCCGGACACCCTTGAGCAGTACCGCGTCCGCCCCGGCACATACAAGCTGAACCTAAGAATCTGGTAACCTTGTCATTGTTGACTGGATAATCCTATAAAATAGATTCCCGTGTCGTAGTACGGGAATGACAGGGGAATCCCATGCAATAGAGCTTTGGGGCAATCCCTAAGATGACAAAGCGTAAACATTTATTATATTTTATTTGCGTGCATGGAATACCTATGTTATAATTCTTAGCGTGAAGAGAAAGAAAGTCAGCTTGAACAGCACAGTAATAACAATCTCGCAAATCTGCCCGTGCAGGAGTTCCTCCTTTTGGAATATCCTCACGGGCTGTTTTATTTAAGGGGCGTAGCAGCCCCGCATTTTCGCCAAACCAAAGGAGGTTTTAATGGCTAAAAAGTATGTCTGGAGCATTGTGCTCAGACCAAACCCATTTACACAGGACAATGACCGCGACCAGCTTGCGGACGTTGTGCCTGCCGCGGCAAAGCGCGACGAGGACATTGCGGATGCGATTGTTGCAGAAGGAAGCGAAATCAAGAAGGAGACAATTCTGAATATCCTTTCGCTTAGGAACAAAAAAGTCTTTGAGTATGCTCTTTCCGGCTGCACTTACTCAAACGAAGTGGGAAGCCTTTCGCCAAGGGTTTCAGGAGTATTTGAGGACATAAACTCCGTGTTCGACACTGCGCTACACAAGTGCTCGTTCGACATCATGCCTTCCGCCAGCCTGCGCGCTGAAACTTCCAAAATCAGTGTAAAGGTAACTGGATGCAAGGATTCAGGAGGAGCGGTAATCGGTGCGGTTACCAATACGCTTACAGGCAACAAGGATGGCACTGTTCAGATTGGAGACGATGTCATCATCGAAGGTGAAAAAATCAAGATCCAGGACGAAGCCGATACAGAGCAGGGAGTGTTCTTTGTTGACATGGAAGGCAATGAGCACCGAGTAACCCGCAAGCTCACCGCAAACAAGCCGTCCCGGCTCATAGCCCGCGTTCCGTCAAGCGTAGCCGAAGGCAATGTTTCGCTCATAATCAGAACAAGGTATACAGGAAGCAGTGTAAATATCTTAAAGAATTTACGTGAACTCCGATATGCCTATGAACTAAAAGCAGTAAAGGCTTAGCAGTTTAAGTCTACCAATTCTCTATGTACTGTTCATAGCGACCTGCTATGGACTGTGCATAGAGTTCGCTATGGGATGTCCACAGAGCACTCTATGAGGTATCCATAATGGACGCTATGGAGTGTCCATAGAGAGCTACTATAGACACTCTATAGAAATCACTATCTTTTTATAATATCCTAAATTTGCCGTTCACTCTCTTTATGCTTATCTTTTTAGTAATACCTATCATATTAACTAAGGAGGAATGCTATGAAAGCAACCGTTTTATTTTCCGCGCTGGCTTTGGCTGGCTGTCTTGGCTTTGCCCAGAATTATCCTACCGCAGAGCAGACCGTGCCTGACGAAATGGGCTGGATGAAAGGATTTCCGCCGTCTCAGGAAAAAACGCTTCATGCTTCGGATGGATCGTTCTTTGAGTTTCCGGCTTTGCGCTACAGCGTGAACCACATGAGGGAGTTTTTTCCTACACGGAATGTTTCTGCAGGCAATGGCAAAAAATATCAGCTAAGGACAAAGCTTGACCCGGCAATCGGAAACGTAACTTTTACGCCGTGGGATTCAGACAAGACGATGACTTTTGAAGAGTCGCTTGGTGCGAATTATACAGACGGAATCATAGTCATGCACAAGGGAAAAATCGTCTATGAAAAATACCCGGCAGGCTTAAAACCGGACGGACTTCATGCGGCAATGTCGGTGAGCAAATCGTTTACTGGAACAATCGCTTCTATTCTTGTTGCTGAAGGCAAACTTGAGCCGTCAAAGAAAGTCGTTGAATACATTCCAGAGCTAAAGGATTCAGGCTTCGCGGATGCGACTGTCCAAGAGGTTATGGACATGACGACCGCGGTAAAATACAGCGAGGACTACAACAACCCGAACGCGGAAATCTGGGCTTACTCTGCGGCAGGAAACGTGTTCCGCCCGGCAGACTACACAGGCCCGCAGAATTACTACGAATACCTTGCAACTGTAAAAAAGCTTCCTGATTCAGAACACGGAGATGCTTTCGGCTACAGAACCGTGAACACAGAGCTTCTTGCCTGGATTTGCTCGCGTGTAACAGGGCAGGGGCTTGCTGATATGGTTTCCGGGATGATTTGGAAGCCTCTTGGCGCGCATTACGACGGATACTACCAGGTTGACCCTTCTGGAATCGCGTTTGCAGGCGGCGGCTTTGACTTGAACCTTCGCGATATGGCGGCTTTCGGCGAGATGATGAGAAACGGCGGAAGGCTGAACGGCAGGCAGGTTATTCCTGAAATAGCTGTAAACTACATTGCGACAGGAGGCTCTTCCGATGAGTACAAGGCAACGTTTGCAAAAGGCGATTATCCGAAATTGCAGGGCTGGAGCTATCACAATATGTGGTGGATTACGAACAACTCGCACGGTGCATACATGGCGCGCGGCGTTCATGGGCAGGCAATCTACATTGATCCGGCGGCGCAGATGGTTATTGCGCGCTTTGCCTCGACTTACTACGCCTCGAACAAGTACATCGACCCGCTTTCAATTCCGGCTTACGAGGCTGCCGCGGAATATCTTTTGAACAAGTAGAATAAAATAAAAAACAAAGGGCATCCGTTTTGGGGATGCCCTTTTTGCTTTATCTTGCCATTCCCGCACTTGATGCGGGAACCTTTACGAATGGACTGCCGGAACAAGTCCGGCAATGACAGTCTGGTTGTGCCTACTTCAAGTTGACCATGCTCTTGTCGTAGTCCGTCGGCGGAACATAGCCCATAAGATTCATTATTGTTGCAGGCCAGGATGAGATTCCAAGTCCGTCGTTGAGCTTGGTGTTGTCGTATTCGCCCTTGTATTCAGGGTCATAGATGATTCCCGGTACCGGGTTGAGCGAGTGCGATGTCTTTGCCTTTGGCTCTCCGTCCTTGTCCTTCTTTACGCTGCCGTCCTTTGCGTGCTCGTACATATCGTCTGAGTTTCCGTGGTCAGCCGTGATGCACATGATTCCGCCGGCTTCCTCGATTGCCGCCTTCAATCTTCCAAGCTGAAGGTCCATGCCTTCCATTGAGCAGACCACCGCGTTGAATACGCCAGTGTGTCCGACCATGTCTCCGTTCGGGTAGTTCAGTCTGATGTGGTCGTACTTTCCGCTCTTGATTGCCTCAATAACCTTGTCGGTGATTTCAGCGCATTTCATCCAAGGACGCTGCTCGAACGGAACAACATCGCTTGGAACTTCAACATAGTCCTCAAGCTTTTCATCGAACTTGCCCTGCTTGTTTCCGTTGAAGAAGTATGTAACGTGTCCGTACTTCTGTGTCTCGGAAATCGCCATGAGGTGAACGCCTGTCTTTGTGAGGTATTCGCCCATTGTGCGGTCAATGCTCGGAGGATTCACAAGATACTGGGCAGGAATGTGCGCGTCTCCGTCGTATTCCATCATGCCGGCATACTCAACGACCGGAACACGCTTTCTGTCAAACGGAAGCTCGCCTCCTGCCGGTGTCTCAAACGCGCGTGTCATCTCTAGGGCACGGTCTCCGCGGAAGTTGAAGTAGATTACGCTGTCGCCGTCGTTGATTGTTCCGACTGGCTTTCCGTCCTTTGCGATTACGAACTCGTGCATATCCTGGTCAAGAACGCCCGGAACTTCGGCACGGTAGGTTTCGATTGCCTTTGTCGCAGAGTCGAACATACGTCCTTCGCCCAGAACGTGCGCCTTCCATCCGCGCTCAACCATGCTCCAGTCAGCGTTGTAGCGGTCCATTGTCATGTACATACGTCCGCCGCCGGAGGCAATCTGATAGTCGCAGCCTGCAAAGTCCGCAAGGAATTCTTCAAGAGGCGTGATGTAGTTCAGTGCGGAAGTAGGGTCAACGTCGCGTCCGTCAAGCAATGCGTGCACGCGGATTTTCTTTACACCTTCCTTGTTCGCCTCTTCAATCATCGCCTTGAGGTGGTCGATGTGGGAGTGAACGTTTCCGTCAGATACAAGTCCTATAAAGTGAAGGGTTGAGCCTTTGCTGTTCACGTTCTTGATGAGCTTCTGCCAGGTTGCGTCCTGGAACATCTTGCCTGATTTGATTGACTCGCCTACAAGCTTAGCTCCCTGTGCGAACACGCGTCCGCAGCCCATAGCGTTGTGTCCGACTTCGCTGTTTCCCATGTCGTCGTCAGAAGGAAGTCCTACCGCTGTTCCGTGGGCCTTGAGCTTTGTGTGCGGACAGTTCGCCGTGAACCAGTCAAGGTACTTCATGCGGCTTGCCTTTACAGCGTCGCCCTCAACATATTTTCCGTAGCCAACACCGTCCATGATTACAAGAACCACAGGACCGCGGCGGCCTTTCCAGTTCGGATTTTTTTCCAAAGCATGCATTGTATCTGCCATATATAAAACCTCCATAAAGTTTTTGTACTAAGATAAATAGTCTTGGCTCTAGTATAGCGATTAGTGGGATTCATTACAATTGATAGAAAAAGGTTATTCAATGTAAACATCGCAGTCAAAGAAAGTTATTTCATAGTCTATGTTCTTTGGAAGTGTGAAAAAGTCGGGAGAGAATAGGCATCTCCATTTGCAGCTTGTGTTGGCTAAGTCGAGTTTTCCGAATGTTGACCATTCTTCGCGCTTCATTCTTTTGTATGGGATTACAACTTTAGTTACAGTATTCTTTTTTGTCTTGAAAGAATAGCTGAACCTTGACCAATTTTTAGAGCCGTCGTAGTTATCTATTATGAACTTCCAATTGTTTCCATCTCCAAGAACTTTGAATTCAACAGTGTTTCCTATTGCTAGGACTTTTATGAGGTTTTTACTGTTGTTGCAGGCTTCAACGAAATCAGTGCTGAACTCTTTCCACATACCTGTATTTCCGCTGAACCTTACACCTGAATATTTCCTTCCTGCGTATCCGATTACTGTAGATGTAATGTTTCCGCTTCCGTTTGCACCTTTTCCGAAACGCCACAAACTCGGGTTTTCAAATGGGGTTGTATTTGCGGGGTCAAGTGAAGTTGATATGACAGATGAAAAAATTTCTGCTGTTCTAAAACTGGCATTTTCGTATTCATCTGAATCTACTAGCATGGATTCTGTGATCTCTGTTCCTGCCTGCGCCGTTTGTTCTGTGCCGGATTTTCCTGCGGATTTTGTGGCGGTGCTTGCTGTTCCTGCGTTCTGGTTTATGCTCACGTTCAGCATAGTGCTTCCCGAAGCTGTGTCGTATACGCGCACGTTCAGTACTTTAACGTCAAAGACCTTTTTGTTCGCGCTCTGAACAAGCTGATAAGTTATTTCTCCGTTCAGGCTTCCGGCCGCTTTCCATGCCTCCACTTTCTGATATTCCGATTTTACGTCGGCATCATTCACGACATAGTTTTCGTTGTAGGTGAAGTTCACCATTTTATCCAACGACTTTATGCTGATCGGCCAGTTCTTTGGTTTTGCCTCGCGGTCAAACGCTCCAATCATCACCTGCACTGAATCTCCGTTCAACACGAAAGTTACGGTCTGCAAGTCGCGCGCGATTTTTTCCATCTGAATCTCAACGCTCTTGTAAAGTCCGTCGTATCTTATGCTCACGCTCTTTTCAATTCCACTAAGTTCGGTGTCGCGTTTTTTTACAATAACTCCGGCTTCCGTCGCAATGCGATTGTTGTATTCCTCAGTACTTTCCCAAGGTTCCTGTTCCTGCGCATTAACGTTGTTCAGCTGATTCTGATATTTTGAGGAAACAGCCGCGGCGGTCTTTTGAATTTCACGGTTTTTGTCCTTCTGAATGGAAGAAAGCTTTGAATGGCATCTTGCAATCATGTCAAGATAGTCTTCCGCAGTAACAAGTTCTTTTCCGTCACCTAAAAGCTGCGTAATTAATGAATTTGGAGTAATTGAGAACGGCGAGAGAACCGGAATTTCCGCAGTCGAGACATTTGCAGTACGCACCGTAAGCTGGAGCATTCCGCCAAACTGCTCGAACGTACCGTAGACAAGATACTGCGCACCGAGTTTTTCTCCCAAATCGACGACAGAATTATCGCTCACCTCACCTGAATACTGAAAGTCAATCTCGGAATTTATAAGCGCAAGATTTTTTCCGCTGCGCTCAACAACTCTGAATTTTCCTGTATTCTTGATTGCAGCAGTCATGTTTTCCGCAAGCCAGTCGCTCATATCCCTGCTGTCCGAAGAAAATTTTACAACTCCGATAACAGACTGCTCCGGGATTCCATTGCAAATGTCGGATGCCGCGGAACGGAGCGCTTCGTCCAAATTCACGGTTTTTATCTGAGCTGAAATTCCGAAAACGCAGAGAGCCATCGCCCAACTCAAAAAGACTTTTTTCATTGCTGTTCCCTTCGTGAGTGATTTAATATTCGCTTTCCGCAAAATACTGAGCTTCAAGAATAGCTTCCGTTACATCTTCTTTCATTTTCTTCTGAGATTCGCTCTTTGCCTGAGCAAGTCCGAGCGCGCGGTCAAGCGCAATACGCAAGTCTTTCTTGTCAATTCCGTAGACAACAAAATACTGATAAATGTCCTGAGAAGTTTTTGCATCGTTGTCGATGTAGCGGGTCTTAACCCAGTAATCAAGTTCCTTGTTCAGTCCGTTAATTTCAGCCTTTGAGAAAGTTGAGACAATCTCTTTTAGATAGCTTTCCGAATCGACATCATTCTTTGAGCCTTCCTGCTCTCCGCCGAATTTCGCGATTACGAAGTTGCTGAGCCTACGTGAGAATGCGCCCTGAACGTCAAAATTGTTAACATTGGACTTGAGCAGGTCAAGATTCTTTCCCTGAGACTCCTCAAAGAAAATTACTTTTCCCTCAAACTGAGGAAGCCTGCTGATTGCCTTGTAGTCCTCGTCCAATGCGGAATAAACCCAAGCTGGAATCTCCGCTCCAATTGACGCGCCTTTCCAGTCGATTCTTTCGCGTTCAACTCGCTTTGAGACCGGAACGTCGGACTTTGCTTCGGCTTCAGGCGATGACGCGCACCCTGAAAAAAACACCGCAGCACCAAGGCTGATAAA
>ERZ1026856.985-NODE-985-length-15467-cov-20.176810_pt1 | contig 15467 bp, 15 predicted proteins | sample MGYA00380158_ERZ1026856 | MGnify/ENA primary metagenome ERZ1026856 (study PRJEB33269, sample SAMEA4719794) | human gut metagenome | biome: human-associated habitat; feature: organic feature; material: feces | place: Cameroon | collected 2013-10 ...
CAGTGAGCTTACCCGTCTGTGAGTCGATGATATAGCCATGCAGATTGACATCCTTGGGTACGAGAGGGTGGGTACGGATGGTATTGATTGTATTCCTTACTGAATCCTCAGTATCGTGGAATCCCTCCAGCCAATGGTCGAGATTGATGCCGCAAAGTCCGATGGTATCGATGACATCCTGATGGATGCCACGTTGCAACATCAATTCCTTCATCTGCTGGCCGTTCATGTGGCAGGCACCGCAGTTGGAGTGGGCGATGACCATGATTTCCTCAACACCCAGTTCATAGATGGCAACCAGGAGGCTGCGCATGGCTGAGTCGAATGGGCTGATAACAAGTCCACCGGCATTCTTGATGAGCTTGGCATCTCCATTCTTCAGGCCCAAGGCCGCCGGCAGAAGCTCTGTCAGGCGGGTATCCATGCAGGAAAGGATGGCAAGCTTCTTGTCTGGATATTTACTCGTAAGATACTTTTCGTAGCCCTTGCTGGCCACGAAGTTTTCATTATATTTGATGATTTCTTCTATAATCATAGTCGTGTAAATTGAAATGTGAAACGAAATTATCCTATTTCTCTGGGGTAGGCTTGAGGTAAGCCAAAAACTTCTCTGGCTGATAGTTGAGTACCAAATCATCAGGAAACTCTGCTTTTTCTACCAGAGGCATGATGTTGCTGTAGTCGGCAATCATGGTTGAGAAATGGGCATCACTTCCAAAGATGACAGGAGTCTCATACTTCTTGGCAAGCTCCAACAGTTCCAGATTATTGGGAGCAGCCACTGTCTTGTGACGGATGGGAGCCATGGAGTGGTTGTTAATCTCAAGCAGGGTATGCGTCTCCTTTGAAACTTTCATCAATACCTCGAAATCCAGATCTGCCGTACCGTCACCGGGATGTGAGATGATCTGCACGAAGGGATTGCGCATGGCATTGATGACCCCCTGTGTGTTCTCTTCCTTGGTTTCTCCCTGCCAGCAAAGGCTATGAATGCCAGCGATTCGGATGTCAAGCATGCGCCAGTAATCCTCGTCGAGGTCGATATCCCCTTGGGTATTGAGGATGTTGAGTTCTGCTCCCAGCATCAGCTTGATTCCATAGAGCTGACGGGGAACGCAATGCAGGTTTCTGAAATAGATGGGATCACAGGTACCCGGAATATTGGGACCGTGCTCGGTAATTCCCAGGATTTCCAACCCTTTCTCCTTTGCCGTCAAGGTCATTTCCTGCAAACTGCTGTAGGCATGACCTGATGCTATTGTATGTGTATGAACGTCTAATAATGTTTTCATGGTGCAAAGGTAATGATATTTGCTAAAAATGTGAGTAAAACAACTATTAATTAATCAAAAATAGCCCTATTTCAGGTATCAGTGGGCACTATGCAGATGTCATGTTCCGTCATTTCAATGTACCTTTTGATTTGTAAACGGTTAGAAATCATGGTATTCAATTGTATCGACGTGTAGTTTGCACACACACACAAATATCATTTGAAATAATCAAATAGAAATATAGGAAAGGCATTGAGAACTGCAACTCTGCAATCTTCTGTATTTACATATTTTTCGACCTGTGAGTTGAATATTTTGTCTTGAAGAATGTCTTCTTTAGAAACTGGCATTGTATTCAGATTCTTACAAAGATAGTTAGCTTTTTCCACATTCTGTTTCTTTAAATGTTCCCAATTCTGTCTAATTTCTGCAATCTCTTCTTCTGTTGACTCTCGATGATCTTTCAGAAGGATGAAATCGAAACTGTCATACGCAGAAAAATCGGCAGATACACCTTTGAACTTACCACACTCTGAACGTGTTACAGTATATGTCCAATAGTTTGCATCAGGCAACTGCTTAGTATATCGTATAGACTCTACCATCGGATAGTCAATATAAAGCCTACCAAACTCCGTTTCATTGTTGAAGATTTCAAGCATTTCCTCTACTTGTTTGTTGATTTCTTCGAGTGGTAAATTCCGGTTATGAAAGTCATAGTCGAAGAACAGATAGATTTCAGAAATGTCAGCAGATGCATCAATATCCTTGAGCGGATTGTCTGCTCGACCAGCAAATTTCTCCATGAGTAAAGACACAATATCTCCATCACCATCATACTCCTGCAAATCTTTGTATAATTGATAGATGTTGTTGTTATAGGAACATACTATCTGCTCATCTCTATTTGCAAAGTATAATCGCTGGATGGTGCGGAACAAATCCGGCTCCCGTTTTACTCCTTCAAAAACGAATAGTATCATACTTCGAATGCGTTACCTCTAAACATTTTTTCTATATTATGTCCAAATCTCAATTCCTTTTGGGTGCATTCGCTCAACGGTTTGATTTTGTTGTCTTGCAAGATGAAATTGCAGTCTGGGCGCAGCAAGTCGTTAGTCATCAGGTAGGTATTATGTGATGACGTAAAAGCTTGGCATGGAAGGGCAAAGAGCGTCTTGCAAACCTCATACGAGAGTCTGAAATGATAGAATGCATCAAATTCATCAATGAAAACGAACGATGCATCTGCCATCTGTTTCAGCCAGTAATAAAGAAGCATCAGAGATTGTGTACCAGTTGATGCTATTTTATCGAATGGAATGCGACCTAAATCAAATATGCAATACAACTCTTTATCATTTTCATCGGGTTTCTGGAACTCAAAATGCTGTCCACTTACCCTGAGTATGAACTCCTCAAAATCTAGAGTCAGTTGATTCTTTATGATATATTCATCGAGATTTGCTGGTGCGGTAGCCAATCCCATAAACTCATTTTTTTCTACACTTCGGAACCACAGCATAGAGTTGACAAATTTCTGCAGCTTAAGAAGATAATGTTCTTTTGACAATGGATAGGAGGTGAGGAGAAAATTGATGATGGATACATTGTTGGCATTATTGGCGAGATTTGCCTTTACCGCAGAATCCATCGGAAACTCAGTATCATCCACTGTCAAGACAGAATTCTTGTTGCAGAAAATAAGTTTATCATTCACAATAAGTTCTTCTTCCTCCAGTTTGCCATCAGGGGATTTACTGTAGGAATATTGTAGGCGATCATCTCCAAATATGAACGTGTATTCGAAATCTACAGGGAAATTCAACTTTCCCGTGTAAGTAAAGTTGTCATAATAGTTAACCTTCTTCCACTTCTGTGAAAGATGATTTGTAATGTCGAAGATGGCCATTGCAAAGTTCGACTTGCCAGAACCATTCGGTCCATATACGATGCCATTCTTGATGATACCATGTTTTATGGCAAATGTATTGAACGAGTAGTTGCTTGGTTTTGACAAATCCCATTCTATGCGTTTAGCAAATCCTCTATAGTTCGTTACGGCAAATTTTTCTAACATGATTCTATTTACTTTTTATTGAGAAATACTTGTGCCAAGCAAAAATCCTCTAAAACAAAGAGAAGCTGCTTCTAAATTGCAGTGGCAAGTTCTGCTAAGCACTTGCAAAGATATAGAAAAAAACAATACGCCGTAATTTTTTTACGGATATTTAAGTTAATAATTATATTCGCTTTAAATTTATTCAAATCGATGGGATTAGAAAAACTTACATTCTCCGTAAAATATTGATGAATTGGCATATTGGTTGGTTACCATAGAAGAAGATTCTTTTTTACAAAATCATGATTTAAATCCTCTGAAATTCACGAATTTCCGCTCGGAAAATATTTCTTGGAGAATATTAGAAGTATGACAAAAATGCATAATCATCCGATAATCAGCGTGTTACAAATCTTGCTAATTTCTTCGGAAATCCGGAATTCTGTAGTCGTACAACTGTAGCCTTACGGTCGTACGACTATAGGTGATTCGTCTTGCAGAGAGCAAGTAATACGCTATCAAACCAAAAGATTTATGTCATCATGGCCTTCTAGATTGGAAATTCGGAAATAGCGATAATTCAGAAACAATATTTGACACCCGCATATTTCCGAAGTACAAATTCCAAACTGATGTTATCATACATGGTTTGCGTTAATACATCTAATTATTCTTAAAAAAACAGATAACCCATCTTATAATGAAGTATATTATGTATATTTGCATATTATAATTAAGATTAAGACAATGACAAAGAATACAATGGCTAACAAACTTCCAAGGAAGTCATCGGCTATCATCTCTTCAATTCACTATCCACCATGATACAAAAACAACTTTAAAGACAATTTATATGAAACGATTTTTTATTTTAACAGTAGGTTTCATCGTATGTATGAAACTGATGGCACAATCTCCTGTCAGTTTTTACCCACAGGAGAATGCACAAGGCATTAACATTGATACGCATCTGGTCATTGAGTTTGACAAGGCGGTTAAAGCTGGCGGCAAGGGCATTATTACTGTTACGGATAAGACTACACGCAGGGTGGTTGATAGAATCGACATGAGTATTCCGGCAGGTCCTACTGAAGGACAGCCCAAGAATCCAAATGCCATCTATACTCCAGTACCCTATGTCTATAAGGTGGGCAATATCACCAACCGTAATACCCGTCCAGGAACTCCGTCTGGTGCAGCCAAGGAAGACAAGCGCAAGTATCAGAAGACCATCATAGGCGGATTCTCTGATGCTTTCCATTTTTATCCTGTCATCTGTCATGGTAATAAGGCTACTGTTTATCTGCATAACAACATACTGGACTATGGACATGAGTATGAAATCAAGATTAGTAAAGGTGTTATAGAAGGATGGAATGGCAAGAAGTCATGGACGTTTAGGACAAAGAAAATCGCCCCTTCGGCAGATTTGCGCCATATAGTTGTGGCAGCTGATGGCAGCGGAGACTTCTCCACTCTGCAAGGTGCCATGGATTGGATACCAGACTCATTGCCTTCCGAGACAGACAGAAAAACAGTCTTCGTGAAGAATGGAGATTATGAGGAACTTGTATATTTCCGCAACAAACGATTTGTTACTATCCAGGGAGAATCCATGGATGGAGTTGTGGTACATTACCCAAACAACGAGGTTTTCAATCCTCATCCTGTAGATATCAAGACAAATGAGCTGAAAGGTACATTCCCTTCACGCCGTGCAGCTGTAGCTGCCGACAACTGTACAGACATGATTTTCAAGGATATCACCTTCAAGACTGATTGCAAGGGACAGGCAGAGGGATTCCTGCTCAATGGAGAAAGAAACTTTGCTGAGAATGTACATGTCATCGGTGACGGTGATGCTCTTCAGGTGAATGGATCTGCCTACTGGCTCAACTGCATCATAGATGGAGGAGGAGACACAGTGCTGGGTAGAGGTCCATCCTACTTCAACCACTGTACCCTTTCCAGCTATGGCGCTTTCATGTGGATCAGAAACACCAAAGAGAACCATGGTAACATCTTCAATGACTGCACCTTCAAGGGGTTGGGCAAGGACGCCGTGATAGGCCGTCTTCCTGACAACAAGGGTAGAAATTATCCTGATGCTGAATGCGTGTTGCTGAATTGTACTCTTGATGGTGTACCAGCGGAAGGTTTCGGACCTGTAGATAAGACTGCATCCACGGCAATTCTCCTGGAATTCAACAGCCATGACAAGGAAGGTAAAACTATAGATATCAGCAAGAGAAACAAGCATGTCCGTCAGCTTGATGCCATTAAGGATGCTGAGACAATCGGAAAATACTCCAATGCAAATTGGGTGTTGAATTGGTAAGGAAGGAGATTATTTATGTCACAAAAACAGATAGCTTAACATAAAATACTAGTCTTTGCAAAGTTTGCAGCAAACGTTGCAAACTTTGCAAAAACTAAGACTTGGTACGGAGAGGGTACGGACTTGGTACGGAGCAGGTCTTGCTTTAGCATGAAAACGAATAAGATGAAAAGATCGTTTTTAAAATCCTACTGCTAATCTTTTATTCTTTGTTCTTGTTTACTTGCCTTGTTTGACAATCAACATTTTATGTTGCATTCTTTCTGATTCAATCTCCAATAATATTCTTTTTGCGACCAATCCTCCGGCAAAGCCTGTAAGGGAATGATTGCTTCCGATAACACGATGGCAGGGAATGAAAATGCTGATGCCATTGGCTCCAATAGCTCCTGCAACGGCTCTGACACTATTGGGGCTACCTATACTTTGAGCAATTTCCTTATAGCTTCTTGTTTCACCATATGGTATATCAAGCAATGCGTTCCAAACTTTTTTCTGAAAATCTGTTCCAACAAGGTGCAACGGAATATCGAATATCTTGCGATTGCCGGTGAAATATTCATTCAGCTGCTTCTTGGCCAGTTCCAGGATAGGAGATGTTTCAATCTTGAACTCAGCCTTCATATACCGCAAAAGGCGAAGTTTATTGCGCTCTGCACATGGCATTTCATTCCAATCACATAGGCATAATTCATCGTCCACCGATGCCAAGACAATCTCTCCACAAGGTGAATAGTAATATTGGATGTTTACTTGCTGCATTTCTTATAACCAACTTCTATTAAACAGTTTGACGAATCTCATATTTAACCTCCATGCCAAGTATATCCATGATTTTTTATTGTACTTTTCGTGCAAAGATAACAAATATTTCTGGATTACGCAAGAAAAGGTACGATATCATGTTCCTTTTTTTAAAAATTATAGGTTCGTGATATTGTTCTTGATTATTTGCCATTAATATTGTTTTTTTCCTTATCTTTGCAGGCAAATTTCATCAAAGAAGTCATGACTATAGAAGAAGCTATCAAACAAAGACATAGTGTACGAAATTACATACACAAACCTCTTTCAAAAGAGGTAGTGATGAGAGACTTCACGGAAATATGGCAACTCCAAGATACCATAATCACCGCAGTCAATGCATGTGGTCATGGTATCTGGGATTTGCATGAGACAAGTGATGGGTTCCATTTGGAGCTTAGAGAACATTTGGATGAAGATGAAATCAGCAATCTCTGCTGTCAGCTTCCGTTTTCTGCAGATTATGAAGGTGAAGGCAAAAACGGTTCAGTGCTGAGATTAAATATATGGTGAGATATATTCTGAACAATCAGCTTCTTACTCCAGATGAATTGGCAGCCTTCAGTTACGAAGGTTTTGAATATGCACCAGAATTAGTAGAAGCAGCTTTTCCTCACTTCATTCGTTTTTTTATGAAAAAAATAGTACTTTTTCATAAAAAAACGAATGATATATTGAATCTTTTTTGTAACTTTGCATCCATTAGGGAGATATGTACTGGCAGAGATAAACGGACAGACACATAACTTGCTGGACAACTCCACAAATAGCCAGCAGGCATTACTAAGTGGAACAAGCATTAAAGAATTGTATTATGACAGAAGATGTTTTTAAAGACCTGTGTCTTTGTGGCGAGACCACGAAAGTACAGTTTAAGGAATCGTTTACTTCGCAGAAGGAAATAGCAAAGGAGATGATTGCCTTTGCCAATACCAAAGGTGGAGTAATCCTCTTCGGTGTAGAAGACAAAAGCGGCAAACTTGTTGGACTGTCATACAAAGAAATTCAGGTGATCAGTCGTGAACTTGGCAATGCTGCCAATGAACAAGTGCGTCCAACCATCTACATTGAAACAGAGGTTGTGCGCGTGGAAGAAAAGCATTTCCTGATATGTTCTGTCGAGGAAGGCAAAAACAAACCTTACAAGAATCTCAATGGGGAAATATGGGTGAAACAAGGAGCCGATAAACGCCGCATTACAGAGAACTCGGAGATTCTTGCCCTGTTTCAAGATTCAGGCAGCTATCAGCCAGATGCTGTAGGTGTGAATGGTACGACATTTGATGATCTTGACCGTTACGCCATTGACGAGTACCTTCAGAAGGTTTATGCCACGACATTAGACGGATTTGGAGGTAAGGCAGGACAGGTGTTAAAGAATATACATATTCTTAACCATCATGGCGTACCTACACTTGCCGGCTATCTGTTTTTCGGTAAACATCCAGAGTACAATTGTCCAACTTGCATGGTAAAAGCCGTATCGTTTTTTGGAAATGACCTCGCAGGTACACAATATCGTGACTCTAAAGAAATATTGGGCAATATGCCACAGCTTTACGATAAGAGTATGGCTTTTCTTAAAGCTAATCTGCACAATGTACAGGAAGAGGGTGCTTCATTCAATACGTTAGGCAAGCTTGAGATAGCGGAAGAAGTTCTGGAAGAAGTTGTTCAAAATGCACTGGTGCATCGTGATCTGCTTCGTCCTGCTCCCATCCGCCTTTTCGTCTTTGACGACAGAGTGGAGGTTATCAGTCCTGGAGCTTTGGCTGGCGGACTAACAGAAGAAGATATTCGCAATGGTAAAACCTACCAGCGTAATCCATATATGGCCACCTTTGCAACCAATGCCTTATATTATAAAGGTATTGGGTCTGGCATCGTGCGTATTCTTGCAGAATATCCGGAAATACAGCTAGAGAATGATGACAGTGCTAAAGAGTTTAAGGTGATTATTGAGAGGACTATCCAAAAGAGCGATGTTACTACCCAAAAGGAGGCTTTAAAGGATAGCGATACTATCCAAAAGAGCGATTCTACTATCCAAAAGGAGGCTTTAAAGGATAGCAATACTATCCAAAAGAGCGAATCTACTATCCAAAAGAATTTGGATCCGTCGCAGGTGAGAGTCTTGAATTTCTTTAGAGAACACCCTAAAGCAACCATAGACGAAATGGTTGCAGAATTAAACGGTCTCTCGTTGGGTGGAGTAAAATTCATTATTGCAAAATTACAGAAGAATGGCTTGCTGAAACGTGTAGGCGGAAGAAAACACGGAGAGTGGAAGGTATTAGTTTAGAAACGGGTAGTTCAACATATACTCGTAGCTTCTCCCTATTTCCAATTTCTAAGGACCATTATGATAAATAGGGAGAAAGCCAGCCATTGGTGATTATCCAAAAGAAAAAGGCTGTTGCAAGCATCTTCCAGAATGCTAACAACAGCCTTTCCTATTTATATATGGGAACTAGTCTGCCAGTTCCGTTCCCAGGTATTCCCCTTTTCTGGTAGCCGGAACACCATATTTCATCCAGGCAGGTTCAGCATCGCCCTTCATGTAATGATCGAAGAACTGTTGCAATCGGATGCTCAAATCCTTGCAGTTTCTACGCTCTACCAGATTATGCTCCTCCTTATTATATTGCAACATCCAGACTTTCTTGCCCAATCTGCGCAAAGCCATGAAATATTCGATGCCCTGATACCAAGGCACAGCTCCATCGTTGTCATTGTGCATGATGAGCAGCGGTGTAGTTACCTGGTCTGCCTTGAAGAGAGGTGAATTCTCCAGATAGAGATCCAGACCACCCTTGTTCCAGAGCGTTGTACCGATTCGACTCTGGCCGTGCTCATATTGCATCTGGCGGCAAACACCAGAGCCCCAACGGATTCCTCCGTAAGCTGAAGTCATGTTGCTGACTGGTGCACCTGCACCTGCTGCACAGAAGAGATTGGTGCGGGTTACGAGATAGGCAGTCTGATAACCTCCCCAACTCTGTCCCTGTATTGCCATCTTGGTACTATCAACAAACTGGAACTGCTGGCACATTGCCTTGGCACCTGATACGATGCAATTGTATGCACTTTCACCAGGATGGCCCACCTTATAGACAATATCTGGTACAAAGACCACATAGCCACGGCTACAATAGAACGGAATGTTCACTGTAGAACGGCTTGGACGTGGTTCTATATAGTTGTACAGAGTCTCCGAACGCTTTTCGTAGAAGTAAATCATCATAGGGTACTTCTTTGTAGGGTCCAGATTCTCAGGAACATAGAGCAGACCGTCGAGCGGTGTACCGTCATACGCATTCCAATGAACCAGCTGGGCATGTCCCCAGGAATATTTGCTCATCTGCGGATTGATATTGCTGATACATTTCTCGTTTCTGAATTCGGCATCAGCCAGATGCATATTCTCAGCTATACCAAAATTGCCCTTTTCGTATGCAATGACATTTGCATTTTCTGCCTTGTAAACACTGGAATAAGCGAAAGTATCCAACACATTGACGAGAAGTGAATGACTATCGGAAATATTCACTGTGGCAAAACCATTACGCTTGGTTTGCTCGTCAAAGGCTGTCATATAAAGCTTTGCATCATTGCTGACTGCTTCTTTTTCATCCCAGAACTCATGACGTTCCCGTGGATGATAGCTGTAGTTCTTATGTCTGAACTGCAGACATTTTGCTCTTCCTTCCCCATTGGTAAGATTCACGAAGCCATTTCCATCAGGGTTCAACTTCCAGATATCATATCGGTCGTTGATGAGTACACTTTTATCTCCTTCCGTCCATAGCGGCTTTCTGTCGTATGGTTCCGGATAGTTAGGATGATCATCATCCTCTGTATAGAAGTTGGCTCCTGTTGGACGGGTCAGATTGATGGTCGTACCCTTCTCTACATTATATGTATAGAATGCAGAGTCATTGGCATTATACCATATCAGATATTTACCGTCAGGAGATGCCTGAGCACGGGTATTCACCTTGGTGGCAACCTGTTTGCGCTCTCCGGTCAGCATATTTACCAGTGCTATGTCCGTATTGTCATTATCATCCCATTGCGACTCTATATAATAAGGAGTGCGGTTTTGCGACAATGCCCATTCTCCGTTTCCTTCATTCATCAGGGTTATTCTATCCCACATGGCAGTGGTAAGCGGAATGATTTCATGAGGATTACTGAGATGAATCACGGCTTCATAAACCTTCTTTTTGTCTTTTGCCAGATTAACCAGTTGCTGTGGCTGAATCTGGTAATCCTTGTAATTCCAGATGTCCAGCTGGGCTGTCTCTGCCTCAATGATCGCAGTATCCTTAGGTGCTCTGTATGGAGCTACACCTAACAGGATGCGCTTGCCATCCTGTGAAAACTCCGGTGCGGAATTCTCATTCAATGACCAGTTGGCAGGCAAGTTTTTGCTATAGTCCTGAGGGATGATCTCGCTTGACTGACGATTATTGACATAGAATAACGAACAGTGCTTGTTACCGGTTGTGGTGGTATCTGTAGAAGCCAGGAATACCAACTGCTTGCCATCACGACTGAATTGGGCGCCACCATAATACTTCTTGTCCTTAGAAAGAAGTACGGAATTCATGGTTGCCAGGTCATACAAGGTAGCAGAACCTTTCAGCTTCTTGTTCTTCTTGTCAGGATTAACCATTACGGCCAGTTGATTGGCATCCTGATTCATTTCATAGCTATCCACATTCTTGATGAAGGTCTTCTTACCGGTAAGTGTATTCACTACCACCAGGATGTTGCCGTCCTTCTTGTCCTTGGCAGCCTTTTTCTTGTTCTTATTAGGAGCCTTCGATTGGATATAGGCGATAAAGTGATGATTCTCAACACCCGTCTTCATCGATTTGATGAGCTCAAATTTCTGTATGCTCATCTCTGAAAGATTTACCAGAGCAAGTGAATCCTTAGGCATCTTGTCCTTAGGAGTCTTCTTGTTGCGAGCCTTTCGAATCTTGGAAAAAGGAGCCTTGATCAGCAGACTTGCCGTTGTATTATCCTTGGCTATCTTCGCCTTATATCCACGCGCCACGGTTAGCTCCCTACCATCGCTCAGGCGACGGATAATCAGTTTACCGTTACCCTCCTGAGGGTTCACCTCGTAAAGGAGATACTTGCCATCAGAAGTGAGTTGGGTATTGGCTATACTCTTCCACCCATCATAAACCGTATGGTCTAATGGGATTTTCTGTGCATTTGCTGTCAACAGACAAGCTGACAGCAATAATAACATCAAACATTTTTTCATACTAGGTATTATTTTAATTTCAGTTTGTAGACATCGTATAATAAAATAGGGTTAAAGATAAGATGCCCATTCATAATGCCACCTTATACTTTAACCCCTAACGATGAGATTTATTGTATTTTTCCCTTCAATTTTCTGAAGATTCCTTTATTCCTCAGGACTTGAAATCTCTGTATTGTAGTCGATTTCCTTGTTAGGAATAGACCATGTCCAACCATTATTGTCCTCAGGATTGATGGTTACAGCAAATGTTGCATGGAAACTACCACCTTGGGCTGCAGAGTGGCGGACAATAGGAAGTCCCCAGCGCTTGTAGTTGAACCAGTCACGACCCTCACCAAACATTTCGATGCGGTAGTAAAGGCGAACTTCATCAAGCAGGTCATTGCCGGTCTTGGTACAGGTATATTCCGGATTGCGTCCTGAACCTGCATTCAATTCTACCAAAAGCTTCTGTGCTTCTGCCTCAATAAGATACATCTCTGCAGCACGGAAGGTAAGAGCCTGAGCCTTCAGGAAAGCCTTCTCCTGCTCTGTGCCGGTTGCATTGTCTACACGGCAGATTTGACAGACCGTTGACAGCCAGTTTCACATTTTCGGTTGTCTCAAAGATCGTTTCAGTACTGGTTGAAGAATTTGGCTTCAAATCCAAATAGTCTGAGCTGCATGATGTGGTGAAAAACAACGCACATGCAGATAATATGATTAATGATTTTCTCATTGTCTTCTGTAATTTAATGTTCGTGTTTTAGAATTTTACATCCACACCGATAGTAAATACGCGTGGGGTTACCAGATAGTTATACTGGTATCCGTTGAAGCTCTGCTGTGGGTTCATACCTCTGCGCTTGGTGCATGTGAATGCATTTTCGCAAGAAAGGTTCAAGCGGATAGACTCCAGGGTGAGCGCATTGCCCCATGCCTTTGGCAAGCTGTAGCTCATATTGATGTTCTTCAATACCAGGTAGCTGGCATCTGTGAGCCATCTTGAAAATTCTCCTGATAAACAAAAAAGCGATCCCTGCAGAGTAAATGCAAGAATCGCTCTTTTTTGTCTTATCATTTATTTAATACGCATTCTTATCTGGGAAGATGATGCTCTTGGCTGTCAGGAAGATAATCTTGATGTCGAGCCAGAACGACCAGTTCTCGATATACCAGATGTCTCGGCGGATACGCTCCTCCATCTGCCATAACTCCTTAGTCTCACCTCGGAATCCTGTAACCTGTGCCCAACCGGTGATGCCTGGCTTGGAGAAATGGCGAACCATATACTTGTCTATCAAACTGCCATATACCTCAGTATGATGCAACATGTGAGGACGAGGCCCCACGATACTCATATCGCCCTTCAGGACATTGAAAAACTGAGGGAACTCATCGATGTTCGTCTTTCGCATGAAGTTGCCGAAAGCAAATTTTCTTGGGTCATCCTTGGTTGCCTGCGCCTTGTCTGCATCCTTATTCACATGCATGGAACGGAACTTCAGACAGTAGAATGTATCACCATTCAAACCTGTTCTTGCCTGCTTGAAGAAGATAGGTCCCGGACTCTGGGTCTTGATGATGAGAGCTATGATAGGGATGAACGGCAGAACGCAGAGACAGATAAGTCCACTCACCACGACATCGAATGCTCGCTTGACAATGCGGTTAGAAACGAGAGTCAACGGCTCCTTGTGATTGGAATATACTGTTCTACCCATGAAATCCTGGGCATCCAGATGTAATTTATACTCACCAAAGACACGTGGAAGATAGTAGAAATGGATCACGTTCTTGTCACAGAACTGCATAATCTTCACAATCCGTTCAGAATCTTTATGAGATAGGCAACAGAATACTTCATCAATGTTGCTTGGAGCTCCATTAATGGTATCATTGATCGTAGACGACAAAATGCCATTGAGATCCTTGAGACTTCCTATTTTCTTTAAACCGTCAGGAGCCTTGGCTATTTCGGCATCAGCATAATAGCCCTTGACGATATAACCTGCAGATGGATCCTCGGTCATCGTCTGATACATTTCACTGATTGCCGGATCGTTGCCAACGAAGACTACCGTACGGCAGTTACGGCCTCTGGCACGATAGTACTTCAGCATATTAAGTTCGCAGAGTCTTGAAAGAATCAGAAAGAAATAAAATGATACGCCAAAGATAGCTGCAAAAGAGAACATCTGGCCTCCATGACTGAGCAGTCTTACAAAGACAAAGAACAGAAATACGGTAGATGCCGCCAGACATAATGTCCGTTTCAAAACCTGGAGGAAACCTATCTTTCTTACATGAATGATAGTTGAGTAGTTATACTCGCTTAGGAACAAGGCAACATTGGCAACGAAAAATGTAATCTTCGTCGCTGTATCGAAATAATCAGGGGTAATCTGCGTTCCATACTCAGTATAGACAAGTAACAGACAATTTAGAATGACGAAATCTGCACAAGTTACCAAACGTCTCACCAGTACGTTTCCTCTATAGTTCTTATTCATCATATATGCATTATTATTATAGTTCTTACCAGATATATTCTTTAAAAGACAAATTTGTTTTTAAACGGAGCAAAGATAATAATAAATGTCGAACGAACAAAATATTTTGGAGAAAAAATGCATTTTGAAACAAAATGAACCAAAAAAATCACATTACTATAGTGTTTTTCTATACAATTTACAGGCATTGAGACAGAAAGACCGCCCTATCCTGCCAAAATTTCCTCTTCGTCATTCAGAAATGAGGGCGTTAGGGAAAATGGAGTGTTTCTGAATTTCTGAAGCTGAACTTATAGGTTTCACATCTTTGATATACAGCGCGATCAAGAAAGAATATAAAGAAATGATATACAGATAGTTAATACATGTATTTAACACGTATTTAACGCAGGTTTTTTTCAATATTCATATTCAGAGTTCAGTCTTTCAGCACTAAAGTTCAGGATTTTGACCGCAAGTATCTTACTTTCGGTTGTAAGTATCTTACTTTTGCCCAGTAAGTATCATACTTATGCCCCGTAAGTATCTTACTTTTGAAAGACAAGTATCTTGCTTAAGCTGTTAAAGAGATACACCAAGTGTGAGAAAGTGTGAGAAAGTATGAGAAAGTGTGAGGAAGTATGAAGTGCCGATTCCGGATTTTGTATCTTTGCAGCATCATTCAGAGTGAAGGGATTGATGTAGACAGAGAATGCTTGGAGATGAGGACAGAATAAAAAAATCCTGAGCAACCAGCTGATGCCCAGGATTTAATAAATCATTAATGCCTATTATTTCTTAGCCTTGATTACAAAGCTGAAGTTGCGGTCTTGATAGTGCATGCGATACTTATCCATTGGTTTTGAACCCCAGCTGTCGATACAGCCCAAACCGTACTGACGCTGCTGGATGTGCAACTGAACCAAGCCCTTTTCTACCAAGTCGCCACTGTGCTGGCCCCAGGCATGATTCTTCTCGATGCCTGCATCCAAATCCTCTACCAGGTAAGGAATGGCACTGCACTCCATAGGTGCATACCCCTCGAAGGTGATTCCCTTGCCGGTGGTTGGATTGAAGATAGAGAAGTAACGGATGTCGGTATGGTTACCACTCTCCTGAGGACGAACGTATGGATAATACTCATCCTTTACGTCAGCCTCGTACTTTCCGATGAAAGAGGAAGAATGACGGTCGATGTAGTTCTCCTCAGGACCTCTACCGTAGTACTCCAACT
>ERZ1026856.986-NODE-986-length-15449-cov-4.447252_pt1 | contig 15449 bp, 12 predicted proteins | sample MGYA00380158_ERZ1026856 | MGnify/ENA primary metagenome ERZ1026856 (study PRJEB33269, sample SAMEA4719794) | human gut metagenome | biome: human-associated habitat; feature: organic feature; material: feces | place: Cameroon | collected 2013-10 ...
CCCTCCGGCGGAGGGAGATGTCGGCGAAGCCGACAGAGGGAGGGGTGGAAAGCTGGCGGCCGTAAGGCCGACTGATGAGGGCATACAAAACTGACGGGCGGTCTGAGACCGCCCGTTCGTTTTACTTGCTTATTTACATTTTTCGCTCTATCCTCTCGCCGTCGGAGCGCGCGCTCACGATGAGCGGCACGTTTTCGGTTATGACGGACGAGGTGTCGAGACCGTACCACTGCACCTTCGACCCAGCAAGACCGCGGATCGAGTACTTCGTGTTGAGCACCGCCTCGTCCAGCGCCGAAAGCTCGGTCTTGGTGGAGACGGATTTATGTATCATGCAGAACCGGAACGTACCCACGGTGGACGGGCCGTAGATGGAGTATTTCTTGTCCTGCGCGGGCAGCTCGCCGCTGCGCTGGAGGTCCTGAACGATGCTTCTGAGATAGAGATTTATGCGCGGGCTGCGGCGGAAGCCCAGCTCGAGCCTGATACGGAAAATGAAATCCGTGCCGTAGGTCTCCACGCGGTAGTTGAGCGTGTCCGGCTCGTTTAGGACATCCACGCTGACGAACCAGTAGGCCTGCGCGCGCTTGGGTCCCTTGTCGAGGATGGAATAGAGGATGTCGCGGTCGATCTCGTCGCCGGTCGAGCCGTCAAGGTACACGAGGTTATGCGACAGCAGCGGCACCGTCTCGTCGCTGTGGAGCTTCTCAAGGCTGGGGATATAGTCCCGGAGGTCGAGCTGAGTGCAGTACATGCGCTCGAGCCGCGTTCCCCTGTGCCAGATGAGCATTATGCCGAGGAGCAGCAGCGTCAGAATGACCGTCACATAACCGCCGTGGGCGAATTTGCCGAGGCTCGAGACGAAGAACACCGACTCGATAAGCCCGAACACCACCAGCACCGCCCACGAGAGCAGCCCCGCGCCGCGATTCTTCCTGAGATATACCGAGATGAGCAGCGTGGTCATCAGCATGGTTATCGTTATGGCGAGACCGTAGGCCGACTCCATCCGCGCGCCCGAGCGGAAATACAGCACGACCAGCGAGCAGCCGACCCAGAGTATCTTGTTCACCTTGTCGATGTAGAGCTGGCCCTTGGTGTCGGCGGGGTATTTTATCTCGAGATGGGGCAGGAGGTCGAGCAGTATCGCCTCGCTGACGAGGGTGTAGGAGCCGGTTATCAGCGCCTGCGATGCGATGACCGCCGCCGCCGCGCCCAGAAGTATCGCGAACGGGCGCAGATCCTCCGGCAGCATGAGGAAGAACGGGTTTATCTCCGCCGCCCCCGCGAGAGCGGCGCTGCCGCCGCTGCGGATTATCCACGCGCCCTGACCGAGGTAGTTGAGGATGAGGCTGAGCTTGACAAGCGGCCAGCTCAGATAGATATTCTCCCGGCCCACATGGCCCATGTCGGAGTAGAGCGCCTCCGCGCCGGTGGTGGCGAGGAACACGCTGCCGAGTATCATGAAGCCGACCTTGTTATAGGGGCTGAAAAGCACCCGCACGGCGTAGACGGGGTTAAAGGCGCGCAGCACGGCGGGCATGTCGAATATCCGTACCGTACCCACCGCCGCGAGGAAGAGGAACCATGTGAGCATGACGGGACCGAAGGCCTTGCCTATGCGGCTCGTCCCCGCGCGCTGGAGCGAGAAAAGCGCGGCGATTATAACGAGCGTTATGGCCACGACGGTGAATTGCCCGCTGCCGAGCAGCTCGTCCATGACGGGAATGCTCCTGAGACCCTCGACCGCCGTGGTGACGGTGACGGCGGGGGTGAGTACGCCGTCCGCGAGCAGCGCCGCGCCCCCAGCATGGTCGGAAAAATGAGCCAGCCGCCATGCTCCCTGACGAGGGAGTAGAGCGAGAAAATGCCGCCCTCGCCGTGGTTGTCCGCCTTCATGGCGATGAGGACGTATTTTACGGTCGTCAGCAGCGTGACCGTCCAGATTATCAGCGACAGCGAGCCGATGATAAACTCCTCGTTCACGCCCAAGATACCGCCGTTGCCCTCCAGAATGGATTTCATGACGTACATGGGCGAGGTGCCGATATCGCCGTAGACTATGCCGATGGTCACAAGGAACATGGCGAACCGGGTGTTCTTTTTCTTTTCCACGATCTCTCTCCTACTGCGAAGGAAATAAAAAAAGCCGCACAAAAGTGCAGCATAAGGCGGCAAAAACCGCAGCCGGGCATACCGGCGCAAGGTCCCTCTTATACTGACGAGATTAGCTGTCGGGTTCGGGGAAGAAGGTCCCCTATCGCGCATGGCGAATTCACCCCTGTAGTTGGGTCTCCCGCTGCCGGAGCCTCCGGCATTAAGCAACTTAAATTTAGCACCCGTTTCTCGGAAAGTCAACAGTATCTTGCCATATCCGCGCACGGAACGTAGGAAACGGGCGGCCGCCGGCCTCCCGTTTACTATTAAAAATCCATCTCGTTTCCGGCTCAGTCCGCGGCAAGGCTCAGCGCCTTTGCGCGCTCGAACTCGGCCTTTATCTCGTCGGACGGCTCCTTGCTCATGAGCGAGACGGCGACGGTGACGGCGCAGGATATCACGAACGCCGGGAACAGCTCGTAGATGGCGAACACGCCGCCGATCAGGGGATTGAGGACGAGCTTCCACACGAACACCGTGATCCCGCCGGAGAGCATGCCCGCGATGGCGCCGGAGCGGGTCGTGCGCTTCCAGAACAGCGAGAAGAGCATGATGGGGCCGAAGGTCGCGCCGAAGCCCGCCCACGCGAAGGACACCACGCGGAAGATGACGCTGTTTTCGTCCCACGCGATGACGATACCCAGCAGCGCGATGACCAGCAGCGTGACGCGAGAGACCCACATGACCTGCCTGTCGTCGGCGTCCTTTTTGAGGATACCGCCGAAGATGTTCTTTGAAAACGCCGAGGAGGCGATTAGCAGGTACGAATCCGAGGAGCTGATGGTCGCGGCGAGTATGCCGGCCATCACCACGCCCGCGGCGAGCGGCGGGAAGAGCGACTGGCTCACGACGATGAAGATATTTTCGGCGGAGCTTGCGGTGCTGAGCGACTCGTGCACGGGGAACATGGCGCGCCCCATAATGCCGATGTACACCGCGGCGGCAAGAGAGATGACCACCCAGACGGTGGCAATGCGGCGTGAGCGCTTGAGCTCGCTGCCGCGGCGGATGGCCATAAAGCGCAGCAGCACCTGCGGCATACCGAAGTAGCCCAGACCCCAGCACAGCATGGACACGGCCGTGAGCGCGCCGTATTCCTTCGCCTCGCCGAACAGGGGGAGGCCGCCGGCGGCCTGCTTCACGCCGTTCACGTCTACGGTGGGGCTTGCGATATGGCTCAGCGAGAGATAGCCCGCAATGCTCTTGGCGTTCTCGATGACGTTTTCAAAGCCGCCCGCCTTCGCCGTGCCGAAGCACAGCACCACCAGCAGCGCAAAGAACATCACCACGCCCTGCATGAAGTCGGACGCGCTCTCGGCAAGGAAGCCGCCGAGGAACGTGTACAGCACCACGAACACGGCGCCCACGATCATCATCGTGTGATACGGCAGACCGAAGAGCCGGCCGAAGAGCTTGCCGCAGGTGACAAAGCAGCTCGCGGTGTACACGGTGAAGAATACGAGAATGAACATCGCGGATATGCCGAGGATGACCTTCTTGTCCTCCTTGAAGCGGTTGGAGAAAAAGTCCGGCAGGGTTATGGAGTTGTTGGCGACGACGGAATAGCCGCGCAGACGCCGGGCGGTGACGAGCCAGTTGAGGTAGGTACCCACGGCGAGACCGACAGCCGTCCAGAACGCGTCGGCAAGGCCGCACCAGTATGCGACGCCGGGCAGCCCCATGAGGAGCCAGCCGCTCATGTCCGAGGCCTCCGCGCTCATCGCGGCGACCCACGGCCCCAGCGAGCGTCCGCCGAGAAAATAGCTCTCGGAGTTCGCCTGTGCGCGGCGGGCAAAAACAACGCCTATGCCTATAACTACCAGCATATATCCGATCATCGCGGAGAGTATCTGCAGCGTACCTGAATCCATCGTCAATTTCCCTCTCTTTCCTTGAACGCGCTGTATCATACCACACTTTTTACAAGAATGAAATACAGAACGCGGTATAGAATGAAGTCTATACCGCGCTGCATATAATCACAAAAAACTATTGAATTATCAAGAAAAATTTGCTGTACGAAATATCAAAATACAATCGAGACGAAAACAAAAATTTTTTATTTTTTCCTGTACATGTCAAGAAAGCCCGGCGTCATGCGCCCGGTGTAGGCCGAGAGGGAGTATTCCCCGCCGCACAGGCACCAGTCATAGAGGAGCGCCCGCTCCCACATGGCGTAGGCCTTGAGGATCTCGTTGCCGCTCATGTCGCCGCGGAGCTGGCCGTTTTTCTGACCGTTTGAGATTATCTGCCGCAGGAGACGGAAGTAATACCGGCTCCGGTCGAGGAGGTGCTTTTCGCCCCTTGCAAGGAGCTGGGTCGACAGCAGCCGCGCAAGCAGGTCGATGGAGATACTGTCCTCGATCATTGTGAACAGCTCGCGGTTGAGGTAGATGAGCGCGTCCACCGCGTCCATGTCGGCGGGCATGGTCTGCATGAGCTGTTCGTACTTCTCGTCGAACACATAGGCGAGCGTGCCGAGCAGCGCGTCCTTGCCGTCGAAATAGTGGTAGAAGGAACCCTTGGAGGTCTCGGACTCAAAGACGATGTCCTCCACGGTGGTGTTGTCGTAGCCCTGCTCGTAGAAGAGCTTCCACGCGGCGGAGATTATCGCGCCTTTTGTGTTTCGGGTGCTTTTTCTGCCCATAGGTCATGTCCTTTCCCGTGCCGTTTACATCGGCAGGTCGATACGCTCCGGATGGGAGCGCTTGTTTCGCCGGAGCAGTGTCAGCCAGTCGAAAAGCTCCTTCGTGTAGGCAAGAGTCCCGGCCTCGCCGTGGGAGCAGTTCTCGATAACGGTCAGCTTCGCGCTCGCCCCGGCCTGACGGAGCGCAAAGACGTGGTTTTCCATATCCCGGCCGTAAACGCCGTAGTCATTATAGCCGTCGCCTACCAGCGCCCAGAGCGGCGTGTGCCGGAAGCTCTCCGGTCGGAAGCCGACGCTCGGACAGCTCACCGGCGCGGCGGCGGAAAAGTAGTTCGGATTGAGCGACACCATCGTCCATACGCCTATCGCGCCCCGGCTGTGTCCGGTGACGGAAATGCGCCGCGCGTCGCAGGAATATTCCCCGGCGACATGGTCGATCAGCTCGCGGAGCGTATTGGGGATGTTGTAGTCCGTCCACGAGGGGACGGAGGTCGACGGCAGCAGCAGGATAAACGGCATGTACTCGCCGTAGATCTCCTTTGCGCGCGTGACGGTGCCGCAGTACATCAGGTCGTCCGGCAGCCCGACGAGACCGTCGCCGTGGAGGAACACCACAAGGGGCATGCCGCGCACGGCGTTCTCGGGGACGTACATATAATAGTCCATACAGCCCCCGGAGGAGCCGGTGAACCAGCCGCGTATGTCGCCCGTTGGCGCGTCGGGCGCGGATACGCCGGCCGCCCCGGCCGACGCGCAGAACGGAGTAAGGAGCGAGGCTGTCAGAAAAACGAGAGTAAAGAGCGCCGAGAGCCTTTTCACGCGATCTCTCCTTTCTGGCGGAGCTTCCTGCGGCGGCGGTTGATATAGCGTTCAAGCTCGCCCCGGTCGATGAACTCTGCGAGGACGTACTGCTCGAACACCGGCACGGTGCAGGAGTAGAAGTCAAGCCTGCGCGCGTATTCCTCCGCCAAATGCTCCGGCAGCACCATGTAGCCCATTCGCATGGAGGGCGCGAGGGTCTTTGAGAAGGTGTTGAGATACAGCACGTTTTCCGGCGCGATGGAAAAGATGGTGTCTATCTGCCGGTTCAGGGAGGAGAACTCCGAGTCGTAGTCGTCCTCGATTATATAGCTGCCGCGCTCCCGCGCCCAGCGGGCGTATTCGTGGCGCTTGGGGGCGGAGGCGGTGACGCCGCTGGGGAAGCTGTGGTAGGGCGTGACGTGCAGCGCGCCGCACTCGCAGCGCTCAAGCTCCGGGGAGAGTATACCGTCCTCGCCGAGGATGAGACTGCGGCAGGACGCGCCGTTCGCCTCGTAGACCCGGCGTATTTTGTCGTAGCACGGCTCCTCGAGCGCAAAAACGCACCCGCGCCCCAGCAGCTGCACCACGAGAGAGTAGAGGTATTCCGCGCCCGAGCCGACGATTATCTGCTCCGGCGGCACGCGTATGCCGCGGCTGCGGTCGAGATACCCGGCGATGGCGCGGCGAAGCTCGATACAGCCGCAGCCGGGAGAGCGCACGAGTATCCGCCTGTCGTAGTCGGACAGCACCCGGCGCATGGTCTTTGCCAGCGCGGAGAAGGGAAAGTCCTCCGCCGCGGCGCTCAGCTCCCCGGCAGGGGCCGCCGGAGCGGACAGCTCCGTCCCCGGTCTCGCGCCGCCCGCCGCGCCGAAGCTGACGAAAAAGCCGCTGCGCTGCCGGGAGCGGGCATAGCCCTCGTCCACCAGAAGCGCGTAGGCATGCTCGACCGTGATGACGCTCACGGAAAGCTCCCCGGCGAGGAGCCGCTTTGACGGCAGCCTCGTCCCCGCGGAAAGCGCCCCCGAGAGGATATCCTCCCGGAGCTGGCGGTAGAGCTGCATATATGCCGGGTCAGAGCCGGTTTTATCCACTGAATATTTCATCTGGCTATATAATAATTTCCTCAACTGGCAATAGCAATAATATCAGTTTGATAATATAATCATAGTAACGATTTGTCAAGGAGGCTGCCATGAGATCTGCTACATCCGTAAAAAAACTGACGGTCACGGCGCTGCTGCTGGCCATGAACATCATAATGAGCTTAAGCGTTTTTTCCATCCCCGTCCCCGGCGGGCATATGTATCTCAACGACGTGGTCATCGTCACGGCGGCCATACTTCTCGAGCCGTTCTATGCCTTCATCGTGGGCGGCGTCGGCGCGTTCATAGGGGACTTTCTCTTTTATCCCGCGCCCATGTTCGTCTCGCTCGTGACGCACGGGCTTCAGGCGGTGGTCATCTCGCTGTGCGCGCGGCGCATGCTGAAGAACCGCCCCGTGACAGCCTCGGCGATAGGCTCGGCGTTCGGCCTGCTCATCACCGTCGTCGGCTACACCCTCGGCCGCGCGTTCATCTACGGCACACCGGCCTATGCGGTGGCGAAGCTGCCGTTCCAGATATTGCAGACCGCCGTCGGTTCGGCCGCGGCGCTGCTGCTGTGCTGGAAGGCGGGACTCGTGAAGCTGTACAACAAGCAGTTCGGCGAAAAAAAGTGATATAGAAAACCAGAAACGGACGGCCCCCGCGGAGAGCTTTCATCCCCGCGGGGGCCGTTTTGCGTCTATGTCACTTTACCTCGGCCGTGACGGACCTGACGCCGTAGCTTATCTCGCACTCGCCGCCCTTTGTGAGCCTCGGCGAGGAGTACAGCACGAGGTTATAGGCGTACTCCGCCTCGAGCATGCAGTCGGCCGTTTTGACGACGCTGCCCGCCGCGCCGCTTATCTCCGCCTCGGCATAGCCCTGAGAGCTGCCGGGCGCAAAGCCCTTTACCCGCTTGGAGCGGCCCAGAGCGAGAACGCTGCCGTTATTGACGGTAAGGCCGCCCTCCGCGTCGAAGGAGTCGCCCCCGGCGGTGACGAGTATGCTGCCGCCGCCGATCGTGACGCCGCCCGTGCCGTTTTCGCCGGACTTGACGCCGTTGCCCGCCGCGCTCACGCTCAGCGCGCCGCCCGAAAAGGCGATACTGCCCGACGTTTCAATGCCGTCGTCCCCGGCCAGCAGAGTGAACGCTCCGCCGGAAACGCTGATATCGCCGTGCGCGGCGACGGCCTTGCGGCCGCTCTTTATATCGAAGCTGCCGCCGGAGATATTTATGCCCGCCGCGGAGTGTACGGCGTGGTCGGCGGAGTCGAGGGTGAAAACGCCGCCGGAAATGCTGATGCCGGTCTTGGCCTTGAGAGCCTTGCAGCTCCCGTCCTCCGGGTCGCCGGAGGTGACTATCCCGACAACGCCGCCGGAGACGTTCAGCTCGGTCTCCGCCGCGATACCGTCCCCGCCGGTCCTGAGCGAGAGGATGCCGCCCGAGACGTTCACAAAGCCCTTGCCCGCTTTCTTCGCGGAGCTGGCCTTTATGCCGTCGTGTCCCGCCTCGACGGTGACGACGCCGCCCGAGACGCTGACGGACTCGGAGCCCTTCAGGCCGTTATTGAGCGCGGTGACGTTCAGCTCGCAGCTGCCGCACTTTATGTCGAGATCGTCCTTGCAGACTATGCCGCTGTTTATATAGCCGTAAACGTTCAGCACGCCCTTTTTGTCGCCCTCGATATCAAGGTCGTCCTCGGCGTAGATCGCGGCGCCGGCGGCGTCGGGGGAGAGCGCCGCGCCCTCCGTCCCGGAGACGAGGGAGTTGACGCTGCCCTCGGCAATGACGAGATCAAGCTTCTTGGCCTGCTTCACCCACAGCGCGGGGCCGTCCGGATTGGTCACGGAGGCGTTATCGAGGATGAGCGTTACCTTCAGCGCCTCCTCGCCGGTGTCGACGATCACCTGCCCGCCGGAAAGCTCGCCGGAGAGGGAGTACGTCCCCGCCGCCGAGATCGTGACGGTGCTGCCGGATATCCTCACGCCCCCGGCGGAGCATTTCGCGCCCGTTCCGGTAAGCTCTATCGCCGCGGCGGCGGTTTCTTCGCCCGCGGCAAGGGCGGCGGACGAGCCGCAGCCGCTCACAAGCGCCGCGCACATCGCGGCAAGGAGTATAAATATCAGAGCTTTTTTCATTTTACATCATCTCTCCGTCGGATACGCGGCCGCAGACTATGTTCAGGTTGCCGTTGCGGCAGCGTATCTCGTCAATGAACGCCTTGGTCTCGGCGGGGTTTTTGAGCTGTATGCGGTAGCTCAGCTCATAGAGCGTACCCATGTTGGTGGTCCTGACGCGCATGAGCTCCCGCCGGGTGGTGTAGCGGTCGAAAAGGTCGTCGAACAGCCCCTCGTAGTCCAGATCCTCGGGAATGGTTATCTTGAGCTGCCGGGCGGCGTTGTTCGCGCCGCCGAAGTGCAGCGCCTCCAGCACCAGCACGAAAGCCGCCATCATCACGAAGAATATCCCCGCGGCGACCACATAGCCCATCCCGCAGGCGATACCCAGCGCCACGGCGAAGAACAGCGCCGCTATCTCCCGCGCCGTGCCGGGCAGGGAGCGAAAGCGCGTGAGCGCGAACGTACCCGCGACGCCGAGACCCGCGCCGATATTGCCGTTCACGAGCATTATCACAAGACACACTATCGCCGGAAGCACCGCCACGGTGAGCGTGAAGGAGTCGGTATGGTGAGTCTTGACGGTGAAGAGCAGCGCCGCCAGCACGCCCAGAAGCATGGACGCGCCGACGCAGCCGAGAAACGCCGGGAGGGTCATAGTATAAGAAATTATACGGTCAAGTATTATACCGTTAAGCACAGACGATCACTCCGTTAAAATATTTTTCAAGTATGGATTTTTTGTACGCGGCGCCGTATTTTGAAAACCCCACGGGGTACAGCTCCAGCGCGCAGAGCATGTGCGCCAGCCACAGCGGCGCGGCTCCGGGGAGCTTTATTTCCATAAGCACCTGCCCCGGCTCGGTCAGCGGCTCACCGTGGCTGCCCGCGGTAAGCTCCAGCTCCGTCTCCCGGTAGCGTATGTCCTCGTCAAAGGTAATGCGCAGCTCGCCGTCGTCCCTCGCTGTCCACGCGGTGCGGTCGCAGGCGATGAACACCTTGGGGACGGGGGCGTTCTCGCGCATGAACCACTCTGTCTCCCGCACCATCTGGGAGTCCTCCGGCGCGGGGAGTTTCCCGGCGAGCCAGCCCTCGGCCTCCGCCGCGCTCATGGCGATGCGGCGCTTGTAGACTATGCCGTCGAACTTCTTTTTAAGCTCCACGAACACCTGCCCGTCCTCCTCCGGCACGCCGTAGCTGCGCACGCGGAGCTTTTCCTTGTACACGGGCGCGTCGATGGAGCGGCGGATGAGCGAAAAGCTGTCGTTGTCGTAATAAACGCTGCACACGGTGCTTTTGTGGAAGAGGTCAGGCTCGATATGCTCCCCCAGCTCCGCCATGAGACGCTCGTACTGCGAGGCGGAGAGGAGAAATTTTTTCTCAAGTCTCTTGAAAGTGAGCTTAGTGTCGCCCATGCTTCACGCTCCGAAATAATGCTCGCGCTCCGCGTCCGTCAGGGAAAACAGCTCGCAGAGGGCGTCGATGTTGTGCTGCCGCCAGTCGTTCGCGACGATGAAGTCGCGCAGGTATTGGACGTTGCGCTCCCAATGCTCGAGACTCATGTCCGCCCTGCGGCAGTCGCGCTCGACCTCGCCGCGTATCTCGCCGGCCAGCCGGTCGATCACCGCGGCGGCGTTCTCGTTGGTAAGGCCATGGTTGAGATGATAGCCCGCACGGGTGAGGAGCCGGTCGACGAAATCGTCGCTCCTGATGAGCGCGTCCAGGAGCTTTGATATCTGCTGGACATAGACCGCCGTGTCGGAGAAGAGGTTCGCGTAATTCTTTTCGGGGTTTGCAAAGCTGCTGTCCAGATCGTAGAACACCAGCCGCCACTTGCCGTCGTCCTCGGTCGAGCGGACGTAGCGCACGTTCCCTGCCGTGAGGTCGTCGTTGCAGCAGTACGCCTCCATGATGACCCAGTCGATAAGGCTGTCAACGTCCACGAGAGATAGAAAGCGGCTGTAGTTTTCGTCCAGCGACATGTCGTTTTCGGTGCAGAAGAGCCACACGTCGCTATAAAACTCCGACGTCTCCGGAAGGTGCGCCTCCTCGAGTATCACGCTGTCCTTGTCCACGCCGGCGAGATCGGCGTACATCTGCTCGTTGGTCTTGTCCTTGAGCGCGTATATGCCGTGGTAGCGGCCGTTGAGGAACACCACGCAGTAGCGGCTGCGCTGGCAGACCACCTTGTCCGTCGCCGCGAGGCAAAGCTCCTGCGCAAATTCGTTTCTGATGATGGCGCTGTAATAATCCTGTCCGGCGCGGACGATGAGGTTTGAAAACTCGGTCACTCCGCCGCCGAAGATATCGTAGGAGAGCCGCTCCTGTCCGTAGGAGCCGCGGAAGCGGAAGCTCATGTTCTTCTTGAAAAGCTCGAGACTGGTCGCGCCGTTCATCTTTATCCCGCAGCCGATGGAGAAGCTACCGTCCTGCTCATAAAACGCGAGATTTCCCGGGACCTCGATACCCTTTTTCTTCTGATAGTATATAAAGTTGAAGGCGTCGAGATCGTCGGTGACTATGCTCAGCGCGGGGAGGGAGAGATCCTCGTTGATGAAAAAGCTCAGCGTCAGCGCGCGGCTCGGCATACAGCCGTCCTCAACGGCTATGGCGCGCAGAACGCAGGTCTCGCCGACCGTCACGGGGCCGTCATACGGCGTGCCGGCAGAGGTGGGGACGCTGCTGTCGAGCGTGTAGTAGATACTGCCCGTGCCGGAAAGCTCCACGCTCACGCTCTCGGTGTTCTCATATATGCCGTCGGCGGTGAGCGAGACGGGCGCGGCCGTTACGCGGCGACAGCCCATACCGTTCTCCGCGCCCGGGGTGGGGGCGTCGAAGAAGAAAAAGCCGTTCTCCCCGCTCACGCGCCCATAGGTGCAGCGGTAGGGGATGTCCCGCAGGGAGACATAGTCCGCGAGACCGTCGCCGCGGCTGAGATAGAGCTGCTCGTTGGAGGAATCGAGCTTGAAGGGGGCAAAAATGCCGCCCTCGGCCTGTCCCTCCGTCTCCCCGGAGCAGTAGACGACGATAAGCTCGCCGCTCCCGAGAGTCATTTCCGGCAGACGGAAGAAGCGCAGGTCGTCCTCGTCGTCGGAGAGGTAATAGTCGCTCAGCTCGATGTCCCGGCCGGAGTTGTTTTTAAGCTCGACCCAGTCGTACCAGCCGTCCTTTTCCTGCTTGGGCGGCGGGAAGCTGTCCACCGAGACCTCGTTTATTATAAGCCCCTCGGGGACCGCCGCGCTCCGCTGCAAAAGCTCATAGCTCTCCCCGGTGTTGGGAAGCCCGGGCGTGGGGTAAAGACATTCGGCAAAGCTGCCGTCCCCGGACGCGCACAGCGACACGTCCGCCTCGGTATCGGCGCAGTATGCCGAGTCGACAAGATATCCGGAGGCGCTGCGCAGATATACGCTCTCCCCGGCGCTGAGCGCGAAGGGAGCGTGCAGCTCGTCACCGCCGCTCTCCGCCTTGGAGGCGAACACCACGGTCATCTCGCCGGGGCCAAGCACCGTCTCGGGAAAGACGAAGCCGGTCTTGTCCTCCCGGTCGGAGAGCTGCCAGCCGGTGAGCGTGAGAGGCTCATCGGAGATGTTCTCGAGCTCTATCCAGTCGTAAAAGCCGCCGTCGGCACTGCGGAGAGCGCAGCGGTTCTTCACCATCAGCTCGGAGATACGCGCCATGCCCTCGCCGCCGGCGTCAATGCTCCCGGCGACCGTGGGAGCGGGGGTCGCCGGCGCTTCGGAAGGCTCCTGCCGTCCCTCGCCGCAGCCGCAGAGCAGCAGCGCCGCGCCCAGCGCAAGAGCAAAAATTTTTATTCGGGATCTTTGCATTTAGGTATACCTGCTTATTGTAATTCATAGTATTATACTTCATAAGGGCGCAAAGTGTCAATCACGGCGCGCCGTATTGCTAAAATCTCCGGCGCTTGATATAATGAGAGCAAGAAAAACGGTCACAGGGGACACGAAAATGAACACAGTTGCAGTCATCGGCGGCGGCGCCTCCGGCATGATGGCGGCGATCACCGCCGCGGAGGACCGGGATAACCGCGTCATCCTTTTCGAGCGGCAGCAGCGCGTGGGGCGCAAGCTCCTCGCTACGGGCAACGGCCGCTGCAATCTCACCAATACCGGCGCGTCCGGGGAAAATTACCACGGGGAAAACCCGGAATTTGCCCTGAGCGCACTTGAGAGCTTCACTCCCGCGGACACGCTCGCGTTCTTTCATTCGCTGGGACTTCTCACGGCGGAGGAGTACGGCGGGCGGGTCTATCCGCTCTCAAATTCAGCAAACTCCGTGGTGGACGTGCTGCGCTTCGCGCTCGAGAGCGCCGGGGTGGAGCTGCGCGCTGCCTGTCCCGTCCGGGAGCTTCGCCGCGGGAGGAGCGGGGGGTATACCGTTGTGTTCGACGGCGGGAGCCTTTTTGCCGATAAGCTCATCGTCTGCTGCGGCGGCGCGGCGGGCGCGAAGCTCGGCGGCGTCATGGACGGCTACGAGCTTCTAAAGCCCCTCGGCCACAAGCGCACAAGGCTGCTCCCATCCCTCGTCCAGCTCGTCACCGCGCCGGAATATCCCCGCGCGCTCAAGGGCGTGCGCGCTCAGGTACATCTGACGCTCTCCTCCGGCGGCGTGACGCTGTGCGAGAGCCGGGGCGAGCTTCAGTTCACCGAGAACGGCGTCTCCGGCCCCACGGCCTTCGACGTGTCGCGCGCTGCGGCGGAGACAGGCGAGGGCGCACTGCTGGAAATAGACTTTTTAGACGGATATACACAGCGGGAGGCGGAGGAGATACTTGCCCATCGCGCCCGCCGCTTCCCGGAGCTGCCCTGCGGCGAGCTGCTGACCGGCGTCCTCCACAACCGTCTGGGGAAAATGCTGATAAAATACTGCGCGCTGGACGCCTCGCGTCCCCTCTCGTCGCTGGGCGCGGCGGAGCTTTCGCGCGTCGCCGCCGCCTGCCGGGGCTTTGAACTCAGGGTAAAGGGCACCGAGGGCTTCGAGAGCGCGCAGGTCACGCACGGCGGGATAAAGACCTCCGGCTTCGACCCCGAGACGCTGGAGAGCTGGTTCATGCCGGGGCTTTTCGTGTGCGGCGAGCTGCTGGATATCGACGCGGACTGCGGCGGCTACAACCTCCAGTGGGCGTGGTCGAGCGGCCGTCTCGCCGGACGGCTCGGGAAACGGAGCGGGGAAGAATGATACAGATAAGAAATCTAAAGCTGCCCGCGGACGAGCCGCAGAGCGCGCTGACGGCCCTCGCGGCCAAAAAGCTCCGCCTGCCGCCGGAGGCGATAGGGGAGCTTCGCATACTAAAGCGCTCTCTCGACGCGCGAAAAAAGGACGATATCAGATATGTTTACACCGTGGGCGTCACCGTCCCCGGCGGCGAGGAGAAGGCGGCCCGTGCGAAAAGCCCGGACATCGCGGTCTATGCCCCGCCCGAGTACACCGTACCCCGCGTCGGCGAGCCGGAGAAGCGGCCGCTGGTCGTGGGCTTCGGCCCGGCGGGGATGTTCGCGGCGCTGGTGCTGGCGAGAGCCGGCATGCGCCCCATCGTCGCGGAGCGCGGACAGGACGCCCTGACGCGCAAAGAGCGCGTAGAGCGCTTCCACCGCACAGGCGAGCTGGACACCGAGTGCAACATACAGTTCGGCGAGGGCGGGGCCGGGACCTTTTCCGACGGAAAGCTCAATACCGGCACTCACGACCCGCGCCTTCGCTGGATGCTCTCGGAGTTCGCCGCCCACGGCGCGCCCGAGAGCGTCACCTATGACGCGAAGCCCCACATCGGCACCGACATCCTCATCGGCGTGGTGCAGAACATCCGGCGGGAGATAATAGCCCTCGGCGGCGAGGTGCGCTTCGGTACGCGGCTCGAAAGGCTCGTCATCGACGGCGGCAGGCTCACCGGTGCGGTGCTGAGCGCGGCGGGGGAGGAGTATACCGTCCCCTGCGGCGAGCTTATACTTGCCATCGGCCACTCGGCGCGCGACAGCTTCGAGACGCTCCACGCACAGAACGTCCCCATGGAGCGCAAGGCGTTTTCCATGGGCGTGCGTATCGAGCATTTGCAGCCGGCTATAGACCTTGCCCAGTACGGCAGAGAGCGCGGCGGCCTCCCGGCGGCGGACTATTCGCTGAACGTCCGCCTCCCGGACGGGACGAGCGCGTATACCTTCTGCATGTGTCCCGGCGGGCAGGTATTTGCCGCTGCGTCCGAGGCCGGCGGCGTCGTCACCAACGGCATGAGCTATTCGCGCCGTGACGGGGAGAACGCGAACTCCGCCCTGCTCGTTACGCTGCATACGGAGGATTTCCCGGGCAGCGGCGTGCTTGCCGGCATGTACTGGCAGCGGGAGATCGAGCGCGCGGCCTACGCATACGGGGGCGGGAACTATCTCGCCCCGGCGCAGAGAGTGGGCGATTTCCTTGCCGGGAGAGCCAGCACCGGCCCGGGCGAGGTGAAGCCCAGCTACCGCCCCGGAGTCGTCTGGGGGGATATATGCGAGGTGCTGCCCGAGCGCATTACAGGCGTCCTGCGCCGCGCTCTGCCGGAGCTTGGAAATAAGCTGCGCGGCTTCGACGCGCCGGACGCGGTGCTGACCGCGCCCGAGACGCGCTCCTCATCCCCTGTGCGCATACTGAGG
>ERZ1026856.991-NODE-991-length-15398-cov-13.771231_pt1 | contig 15398 bp, 18 predicted proteins | sample MGYA00380158_ERZ1026856 | MGnify/ENA primary metagenome ERZ1026856 (study PRJEB33269, sample SAMEA4719794) | human gut metagenome | biome: human-associated habitat; feature: organic feature; material: feces | place: Cameroon | collected 2013-10 ...
ACACAAAATCAATCCATGATTTTATTTGGTTTTTATCTAATTTATTAATATCATCCCTTAAAAATCTAGTAATTCCATCCAAGCCATAACCCTTTAAATCAGAAAATCCAACTGTAGATAATAATTTTTTTAACTCTTCATAAGAATTATAATAAAATATATCATCTACTGTTCTATCATTAGAATTTTTAATAAAATAATTATTATCTAATAACATATGCTGTATCATTCCATGAATATCTGATAGATAATCAACTAATACAATTCCTCCCTTTTTGCATACCCTATAAGCTTCATTTAAAATCTTTTTTTGATTATGTTCATTTGAATGATAAATAGGTCCAGCAATTAATACCGTATCAAATGTCTCATCAAAATAAGTAAGAGCTGTAGCATCCTGAACAGAGCAATTTACAGAATATCCCTTACATTTTTCTTTTATCATATCAACATGTTTTGGAACAATATCACATGCTGTAATATCAAATCCTTTTTCTACTAAATACTTTGTATATAATCCGGTACCTGCGCCACAATCTAGCACTTTACCTTTTACATATAAATCTAAAAGTTTCTTTTTATTTTCTCTTTCGACAAGATGCCTGTTATCACAGCCATCTTTTAATCTATTATCCTCACAATAAGTATTATTATAATAATCACATACTTTATTCATTATTCTGTTTCTCCTTTTTCATAAGCTGGTATCAATAAATTATTTGTTGAAATAATTCCATTTGTAAAATAATTAATTGATGTTATTGATTCTTTTTTAAATACATCATTCCATAAAGAAACTGACAAGTCTTTATACAAAAACTGTCTACTTTCATAAAATGACTCTTTTTCTTTTGCAATATTTTCTAAATCTTTTATAATTTTATAATAATAATCGCCATCTATATTTTTAGATTGTTTATCATATTTATAAACTCGTCTTAATTGAACATAAGATATTATATCTTTATATTTAGACAAAAAATCTAACATATCAAGTATCTCATTGTAATTGTACTGATTAACTACAATAGAAATACGACATTTTTTATTATCCTTTCGAAACATTTCAAATATATTTGACCAATTAGGTATATAATTGCATTTGCAAATAGAATTATTAGTTTTTTCATTAAATGAATTAATTGAAAAAGAAATTTCTTCATTACATAATAATAATGCTTCTATTTTTTCTTCTGCATAATATCCATTTGTCCTTATACCAACATGAAAACCTTTTTCTCTTAAATATTTAATAAGCATGTTGATATATTTATAAAGCATAGGTTCTGTAGTTACACTTGATAAATATATTGTATCTATTTTTTTATCTTTACATCTTAAAAGAAATGTATCAAAATCTTTCCACTCTTTAAAATGAACATTCATTTGATTTTCTTTTTCTTTTTTTAGTTTTTTCATTTCTGCGCTAAGGCAATAAAAACATTTTAAATTGCATAAACCTAAAAATAAAATTTCCCCATATTGTTTCATTATTGTTTTTTCTCCCATTCATTTTCTATAAATATTATATCATATAGGTTATATAACTCGTGTAGGTTTCTATCTAGATATCTTTCTTTTAAAAAGAACTTTTGTTTTTCTTTTGATTCATAAATTTATCTCTTCGCTTACTCATAAGAGCTCTCACGTTTATAAAATCAAATTATTCTGTTATCATAATAACAGAAATAATATTTTAAAACTATATTTTGAAAATGTACTTTACATCCAAAATACGATAGGTATAATAGTATCAAAAAGAAACAATAAATTCATTTTAGAATATGTAAGTGATTTAAGTTTAATGCTTACCACCTATAAATTAAATAATAATTTAAAAAAAACTATAGCATAAACTTATGCCATAGCTATTCTTGTTACTTATCTCTTTTAAGCAAATAGTTTGCAAATTCCATAAATAAATCTTTATTTTGAACATCCATACTATTTATTATTTGAATACCTTTATTAGTATATTCTAATTCTAATTTTTCAGCATTTTTCTTAGCACCTATTTTTTCAAATAAATCAGTAATTATTTTATTTTCTTTAGCACTTACATTAGGATTTCCATAATATTTATTTATAATTTTTAATTCATCAGAATTTGCATGATCAATAGCGTATTTATAAATAATAGTTTGTTTTCCTTCTTTTATGTCATTTAAAGTTTTTCCCATACTACCACTTGTAGAATATAAACCTAACAAGTCATCTTTTATTTGAAATGCTATACCAAGATAAGTTCCCATAAGTTTTAATTTTTCCTTATCAGAATAACTTGCAGAAGCTGATGCTGCACCTATAAGTATTGGTCCTATTATAGTATACCAAGCAGTTTTATTAATATAGATATCATATATTATTTTATCATCCATTTTTTTATGATAATTTATATCTTTAAGTGGTAATTCTACATCTATAATTTCACCATTTACTGTATTATATAAAGTTTTTGAATATACCCTTGATATTTCTTCTTTTAAAGTTTCACTTATATCAAGCTTATTTATAATTCTATAAGATAAGAAAAAACCTAAATCTCCAATACAAATTGCTTTAGAAATACCAAAATGACCACTATACTTAGCATTTATAGTTTTCATACCACGTCTTTCTTCTGCTTCATCTATTATATCATCATGTATTAAAATTGCTGTTTGAAATATTTCCAAAGCTGCTGCAATATCAATATAACAATCATCATTTTTTCCAAATAACATTGCTCCTAATTTAACTAAATAACCTCTTACCCTCTTACCACCAGCAGATAATCTTTTTAATTCTTCTAAACAATTCTTAACAAATTCATTATTCTCATATTTTTTTATTTCTTTATCTAAAATTTCATTTATTTTATTTTCTATTTTTTCTCTACTTACTTCTATTGTATCTTTTTTCATAATATAAATCACATCCTGTACATAAATTATAACATATGTTATAATTGGTTTCTATAAAGAAAGGAGATTTTTTAATGGATTTACAAACTTTTTTAATCAGAATATTAATTTGTTTTTCTCTAAGCATACTAATAGGACTTGAAAGGCAACTTAGACACCGTATGGTAGGTCTTAGAACAAATGTATTAGTTTGTATTGGAGCCTTTTTATTTGTTTACCTATCATTTGGAATTAATATATCAGATAGTGATCCAACCAGAATTGCCGCTCAAGTAGTTTCTGGTATTGGCTTTTTAGGTGCTGGTGTAATACTTAGAGATGGAAGTAAGATAAAAGGCCTTAATACTGCTGCAACTTTATGGTGTGGTGCAGCAATAGGAGCATTATGTGCTTCCGGTCTTGTTATAGAAGCTTGTATAGGAACTTTATTCGTTCTTCTTTCTAATATTATATTAAGATTAATATCATTATTTATAATGGATAAGGTAAAAGCAAAATTAAAAGAGAAATATACAATAAGAATAAATTGTAAGAAGGAAAAAGAAGAAAAAGTCAGAATTAATTTTGCTAAAATAATAAATAATAATGACTTAGTACTTAATAGTTTAGAAAGAAGTGAAATAACGGAAGATGAAATAAAATTAAAAGCTATTATGGTAACATCTACTCCAAGTAAAGTTGAAATGGTCATAAATAAAATTAGTACTGACCCTGGTGTTATAAGTATAACATGGGAACATGAAAAAGAAACTAAAACAGATAATGAAGATTCAGATTATGAATAACGCTTTTAGTTATTCTTTTTTTATGTTATAATTTCTATATAATAAAGGGTGTGATAATAGTGCAAATAAATATAAATGATAGAAAAACTGAATTCTTATTTGAAAGTGATGCTGAAAAAGCTATATTAAGAGAAGCAGCTAGAAAAAAGAAACCTAAATTATATAAAAGAATAATTTTAAACACACTTATTATTTCTGCAATATTATCAATACCAACAATTACGTTTTTTAACTACAAATCAAATGAGCTTTCAAAATTAAAAGCTAATATCAAAGCACCTAAAAATACAAGTGAAGTAGAAAAAATGAATTCTTTTAGTGACAAACTAAAAGAATATAATAACTATTATGATGATAAATATTCTATATTAGTTAATAAAGCTAATTTAATTGATGAAACAGTTATTAGTGAATACAAAATAGTTGATGTTCTTGATAATTTATATAGTAATATAAAATTAGAAGAAGAAACATATAAAAATTATTTAGAATTAAAAGAAAATATAAAACAAAGAGGATATTATATAAATATAAGAAGTGGATTTAGAACGTTTAAAGAATCTAATGATATTTATAATTCTTATAAAATAGAAAAAGGAAATGATTATGCTGAAAAATATGTTGCAAAACCAGGAACATCAGAACATAATATAGGTCTTTGTTTTGATTTTATTATTTCAAAAGATAAAAATGCTTTATCCACAAATTATGATAGTGATGAATACTTTTATTTAGAGAATATTGCATATCTTTATGGATTTATAATAAGATATCCTAAGGATAAAGAAAAAATAACAGGTTATAATTATGAACCATGGCATTTAAGATATGTTGGAAAAGATTTAGCTAAATATTTAAAGAAAAATAATCTAACTTTAGAAGAATATTATAAATGAGAAGTTAATTAAACTTCTCATTTTATTTTATCTTTTTTATATGTTTTTTTAATTTTTATATAAGATGTTATATACAAATACACTATTAATAATGTTTCTAAAATTAATGATATATTAGTTGATACAAATAATAAATAATCAAACATACCATGAATAAAAATCGGTAACAATAAACTAAATATAATATATTTTTTAGATTTTTTAAACCAATTCCTTTTATTATATCTTTTAGCCTTTCCAAGATAATAACCAGAGGATATTGCAAAAAAACTATGCGCTGGTACTGTAATTAAACTTCTTTTTATAGCAAAAGAAATATCAAAACCATTTCCTAATATTGCTATAATATTTTCAACAGAAGCAAAACCTAAGGCTACAAAAGAGGAATACACAATAGCATCATATTCATAATTAAATTCTTTTTTATTATAACAAATAACATATGTAAACAACCACTTAATAAGTTCTTCAATTAATGCGATTGTGAAAAAAGACTTAATTAATAAAAGCATATATTTATTTATCGAAAAAATAGATAAAAAACGTTCTAAATATATTTCAAATAATAACGCAATAAAAGAAGACAAAATTCCGCATAAAAACAATTTTATAAGTAAACTAATTGGCTCTTTTTCAACTACATCTTTTTTATAGATTATAATACCAAGAATAATTTCTGGCATCATTGCAAGAAGAATTAAAAATTCCGTTTTACCAAAATTAATTATAAAATCTAGCATACTATCACCTATTATAATTTTAACAAAAATATATAAAAAAGAAATGTATATACGCATTTCTTAGATAATTTTTACACAATTTAACATAATTGTTCTAATAAAGTTTCAAATATTTTAAGATGATGCTGTTCATCTAAAATAATTCTAGATAATACTGCTTTAATGTGTTTATCATCTATTAAATTTAAATGATGTTTATAATTAACTATTGCTTGTTTTTCAGAATTAATATCTATTTTTAACATTTGTCTTAAATCAGATGTATAATTGACATTATTAGCATTCCACATAATGCAGTCTCCCCTAGATGCTTCACAAGTTGAGTATACTGGTTCTTTACCTAATAACTTTATTATTTTACCAAGCATTTCCATATGAAGCATCTCAACAATTGATATTTCTTCTATTGTTTTGGAAAAATCCCCATCAGTATCAAACTTTAAAAAATGTTGATATGAATATAACATAACTGCGGTAAGTTCACTTACTCCTCCAGCATAATCTTCACTTAATATATCTGCATAATAAGAATTCTTTTTTTCTACCATAATATTAGGATATGGTATATCCAATTTAACTTTCATTATCATCACCAATTAAATATATTCATAAATATTATTTTTTTTAATTATATATTGTAAAATAATATAATTTTATGTTATAATTTACTTGTTTACACTTAGGGGATTAGTTAAATGGTATAATAATGGTCTCCAAAACCACTGTTGGGAGTTCGATTCTCTCATCCCCTGCCAAATACAAATACACTCCAAATTATTGGAGTTTATATAAAAAAAGGATGATTAGTCATGTCTAAAGAAGAAAAAATTTCAATTGCGAGAAAGTTTTATGATAATTTGAATTTAGTAGATTATAATTTAGAGATTAAAAGAGATGAGGAAATAAATGCAGATTTTATTTGGATTCTTGATATGCGTGGACCTGGCGGATTGATTATTGCGGATGATGGAAGTTATCTTTTTTGTCAATCAAGGCATGGATATGATTATTGGAAAGAAGAATTTAAAAAAGGCGTACGAAATAAGTAAGAAAGGTTAGTAAAAACAAAAGTTGGAAACCAATTTTTACAACGTGCAATTTGAAAGCAAATCGACTTTTTAAAGTCGTTTTTTTATACGATTTTTAGCAAAAAATAATTATCAAAAATATCACTGTTGTTATCTTAATATCATACTAGTGGCATTTTTAGTGGCAAAATATCTCCAAGAGATAAATAATTTAAGAACTTAAAACGAATAAGTTTTTAGAAAAAGCAAATAAAATTAAAACTGATATTTAGAATTTTTTTCTAATTATCAGTTTTTTTACCTAACAATTTAATTAATTATTATTTATCTCTTTCACTATTTAAACCACTTTTAATACCACTAGTTATTCCTTTAGCGATTTCTCCTGCTGCATTACCAACAGTTGGTGCCATCTTTTCAATACCTTCCTTAGCAAGTGGCATAGTTTGCTGCATTCCAAATGCAAGGATGTGTCTTCTTTTTGCAAATATAAGTATAGATCCTGAAATCATAACGGTTACTACACATATAAATATTCCTATCATTATAAATACTCCACTTGAAAAATCATCTGTGCTATTTTTAGCAGCACAATACTCTTTTGTTAGTAAATTATTTTTGTATTCATCAAAATTACAATGTGGAAAGCTTGGGTCTAATGCCTCTGTAATAATTTTCAAATCATAAGTTTTACCATCTTGATATTTTGCAGATTCATCAAACTTTACCCCTTCTGATTCAAGTTCTCTTTTTTTATTTTCTAATTGCACCTTTAATGTATCAACCTTTTCAGTTCCCGGTTTTGAAACTCCTTTATAAATTAAAAAGCCTCCGATTAGTAAACCAATAACTAATACTAAAATTGCACCTAAAGTAATAGATTTTTCTGCGGTTTGATACTTTTGCTCATTTAAATATTCTTTATTTTCCATATTACGCCTCCTATTATAATAATTTTTATTTTTTAATGCAATAAACTAGATAGCTTCAAATGCCACCTAGTTTATTAATTTAATTATAAGTTTTTTTACCCTTAACTAGGTATATTATAAATGCACCAAGTAATGAAACTCCCGCGATTGATGCACCAATTATATAGAAAATTTGATATGACATAGGCTTTACCTTTTGATAATAACCTGTGTAATCTTTATTTTTAATTGCAGCATCTTCCATTTCTAGCTTAGTCATTTTTGATTTAATATCACTTTTTTCTCTTTCGCATCTTGCGGAATTAGTATACCAATCAGAAGCTCGCATGTTATTATCAATCTCTTCACATTCACTTGCTTTAGAGTCATATTTACTTTTTAATGCATTATATTCGGTTCCAATTTCTTCCAATCTTTTATTTGCTTTTTCAACAGCTTCTTTTGATGCTTTTAATGCATCTTTTGCTCTTTGCTTATTGGTTTTGTTTGCATTAAGTTCTCTTACTCCACCAATGCCTGCAACTACTAATCCAATTATAAAACCTATTATAATTATCTTAATTGGTAATGTTATTTTTTTCTTATCCACTATACTTTAACTCCTTTCTACCATCATTATATATTATTTTTATATTGCAGTAAATAGTTCATGTGAATATTTTGCAGTAAATAATATCATAGTTTACATAGAGGTGTAAATTATGAGAATAGAATTTAACAACTTAAAAGATCTTTTAACATTTAATATAAAGTATTATAGATACGTCAATAATTACTCACAAGAAAAGCTTGCTGAATTAAGCAAGCTAAGTCCTAGGTATATAACCGACGTTGAACGCGGATTACATTGCCCTACTATTCCTAAAATAGAAAGTATAGCTAAATCCTTAAACATAGAACCATATCAGTTATTTGTTAATGTCGATAGAGATGAAAAGATAATTAATAAAATGAAAAGTGGAAGACAGTATAATCAAAAATAACTAGGTAACAATTCACGTTATCTAGTTTTTTGTTATATATTATTACTCACTAATATCTCCAAGGATAAATGGAACGGCTTTTTTTAGTTCACTTAAAGTAGTTTCTATTTGATATCCTATCTTACCACCACTAAATATAATCTTATCATAAGAAGATGCACTCTCATCTATTACTGTTTTAAATAACTTTTTCATTCCAACAGGAGAACATCCTCCGTGAATATAGCCTGTAAGGGATAATAATTCGGCTTGCTTAACCATTGATATACTTTTTTCTCCTACTGTTTTAGCAGCCTTTTTTAAATTTAATTCTCTATTTACTGGTACTAAAAACACAAAGTGATTACCAGATTTACCTATGGTTACTAAGGTTTTAAAAACATAGTTGGGATCTTCATTTAACACACTTGCAACTTCCATACCACTAATGGCGCTGGTGTTAACATAACTATGAGTTTTAAATACAATTTTCTTTTGCTCTAACTCTCTCATAGCATTGGTTTTTTCTTCTTTCCTTTTCAAGATAAATCACTTCCTACGTTTAATTATATCACAATAATCTTATCAATTATATTTTTAAAAATGCTGTTGAAAGTGAAAAAACATATTTATTCTAGCATTTAGTTAGTGAAAGTGCATTCTACCATCATAAGTTTCTTTTTGTACATTCAGTTTCACTTTATTTATGCAGATATTTTTATTATCTAACCATTTTATATCATTGTCTTTTAAATGATAATCATAATATATATTTTTCTTTTCTTTAGTTCCTACATTTTCAAGTTCTACCCTCATAAACCAATCCATTGTCATTCCATAACTAACTTTATAAATATTTAATTTATAATTTTCATTTGGTGAAACAATACTTTTAACATATATTCCTTTTGGCAAATCATCGAAATCATATATAAATTTATAATAAATCATATATAATATTAAAAAGATAGAAACAGAAATTATTATCATTTTTAAAGCCATCTTTGCAATTTGTTTCATATATGTTCCTCCTTAATTTTGCTGTTTTTTTACATAAAACCATGTAAGCAACTACTTTATTATCACAATATTTTTATTAGCTATATCTTCTATTTACTTTAATATCTTCTCCAAAATTCCTATAAACCAATCATTACATACATATAAATTAATTACATATGTTATGGTCATAATAATTAAAAATACCATTCCATCTTTTTTTGCGCCTCTTAGTATTTTCTTTATAATAAAACCAAATAATATAATCTCCATAAATAGAAATAATATAACTTGTAATCTAAGATTAGTAAATCCAAATCTTCCTATGTATAAAAACATTCTATAATAAGAGTTAAATATTAAAAATATAGAAAATGCTATTAAAGATAAAACTAAGCATTTAACTTTTTTATCTTCTTTAACTAAGTTTGTTTTATATATTAAATATAATATTATTCCGAAATTTATTAGTGTTACAAATAAAAGTTGGAAAAATCCTTCTCTTGCGTAGCTGGAATAAATATATCCTTTAGGAACCTTAAGGAAGTTACCACAAAGCTTAGATATTTCTGATATTAAAAATAAAACAAATACAAAGTTTACTATGAAAAGCATAGTTGTAACAACAGTTTTATTTGCACGACTCATTTTACTTTCTTTTAAAGTTATTTCCTTATTTTTAAATAAGTTAATACCTATTACAAACAGAATAACAAAATATATTATTCCTTTAATAACATACCATAAGTTAAAATCCACATTAATATTTATAGCAATACTAGATAAAAACTTATCAAAATAATCATCCGCACTAGTTAAAAGTGCAAGTATTAATCCTGATATAAAAACACCTATAATAGTACCAAATATAATGTTAATTACCTTATCATTTTTATCTTTCTTTGTATCTATTTTAATAAATTTAAGGTTTTTAAATAAGTTCTTTGGAAATAGTTTAAATACTAAAAACATATTTTCTAAAGATACCTTATAATCACTTCTTACAAGCATAAATAAATACGTAGAAATTAATAATGGTAAAACTATTATATTAAGTAACTGGTTAGTACCATCTAAATTACCTTTTAATACTTTCAAAACTAAGTTACTTATAATTATAAGAACTATTGGAATGATAAGTAAATAAGCCTTTTTATTTATTTCCTCATAATCTTTAACTAAAATAGTACTTGATATTAAGATCATTAAGAAAGGAAACATAACACTTTTAAAATAAAAATCTATGTTTAACATTCCTGCAACAACTATTAAAATAGCAGATATTAAAGGAACTAATATATGTTTTTTTCTATTTTTACTGTTCATTATTATCACCCTTGTATTCTAATATATCGCTTGGCTGACAGTTAAGTGCTTTGCAAATTACCTCTAGCGTTGAAAATCTTATCGCCTTTGCCTTATTTGTTTTTAATATTGAAAGATTAGTCGTTGTAATACCAGTTTTTAGGCTAAGTTCATTTAGTGACATCTTTCTTTTAGCCATCATAACATCTAAATTAACTACTATCATAAAAGTGCCTCCTAAATCGTAAAATCTACTTCCGTTTTATATTTTATCGCAGCTTTTATAACTTCCGCTAAAACGTAAAATGAAAGTGATGTAAAAAAACAAATAAGTGCAACTACAAACGTTAATAAGTTTGGTATAAATACACCTTTAATAATTACTATTAAAAATAGAATCATAAACATAACTGCAATTACTTTTAAAGTATCTTCTAATTTTTTATTAAAAGGACTTCCACTATAAACAATGTTAAATAAACCAATTAATCTATATACTATATAAAGTCCAATTATATAGCACATATAAAACGCTAATCTATAAACAAGCATATGTTTTTTAAATAAATCAATATCACTTCCTTTAAACATATCATAAAGTTCTGGAATGAATATAAAACACCCTATTCCAATAATTAAAATAACAATTAGTAATATAGATACTGCTTTAGCTAGTACACTTTTTTTCATAATTTTTCCTCACCTCAATTTAATAATATGTCTTATTTTATTAATTGTCAATATATTTTTATCGATTATCGTAAAATATTCGCTTTTTTTATTTATTCATAACAAAAAAATTGTGATATAATTTATTATAGGACGGTGATTATATGATACAGATATTTGATATAAAAAAGAAAAAGAAGTATTTAAATGATAACAACGTAACTTTACTAGACAAATATAAAAAGATATCTAATTTATCATCTGATGAGTTAGTACATTATCTAAATTCAAATAAAGATGGCTTATCAAACGATGAAGCATCAAAAAGACTTAAAGAATATGGTCCAAACGTAGTTATTAAGGATGATAAAAAGCCTTGGATATATTTTCTTTTAAACTCATTTAAAGATCAGTTTATTATAATATTACTTGTTTTAGCAGTTATAAACTTCTCTTTAGGTGATAGGCTAGGTTCATTAATAATAGTTTTAATTGCCGTTATAAGTGCTGTTATAAGGTTCATCCAGGACTACTCGGTTTATAAATTTAACAGAAAATTAAAAGCAAGTATATATAGCCTTGCAAACGTACTTAGAGGTGGTAAAGAAAGCACCATCAAAACAGAAAAAGTAGTTATTGGAGACATTATAAAATTAAATGCTGGTTCAATTGTTCCTGCAGATGTAATTATTTTAGAAAGTAAAGACCTATTTTTAAATCAATCGGTTTTCACTGGTGAAAGTATACCTATCGAAAAAAAGGCTGAAAAAAACGATGCTAAAGACGTATTTAGCATGGAAAACGTATGTTTAATGGGTTCTAGTGTAATTACTGGAAGTGCAAGTGCAATTGTAATTGAAACTGGATTTAACACTTACCTTGGTTCAATGGGAAAAGAAATAGATAACACAAAAGAAGTAACGAACTTTGAAAAAGGAATGAAAAACATAACCAAGATGTTAATTACATATATGATAGTTGTTTGTCTTGTCGTTTTGGTAGTAGATGGCGCAATTAAAGGAGATTTTAAGGAAGCTATCTTGTTTGCTCTTTCTGTTGCAGTAGGTATCACGCCTAGTATGCTTCCAATGATAGTTAACGTAAATTTAACAAAGGGCAGCAAAACACTTGCCAAGAAAAAAACGCTTGTTAAGAAAATAGATGCAATTCAAAACTTAGGAGCAATAGACGTTTTATGTACTGATAAAACAGGAACGTTAACTGAAAATAACATAACCCTTCAAAAATACATAGATACAAGCGGAAAAGAAAACATAGATGTACTTAATTATGCTTTTTTAAATAGTTATTTTTCAACAGGTATGAAAAACATAGTTGATAAAGCAGTTATTTTGTATGCTAAAGAAAATAAAATAGATAATATTAAAAATAAGTACGAAAAAATAGATGAAATTCCGTTTGATTATAACAGGAAGAAAACTAGCATCGTAGTTAAAGGTGCAAATGGATACAAAATGATTACTAAAGGAGCTTTAGAAGAGGTTATAAAATCCTGCAATAAAGCCCTTATTGGAAATAAAGAAGAAAAAATAACGAATAAAATAATTGACGTTGTAAACAAAAAGGCTAGAGAATTAGAAGAAAGTGGAATGCAGGTTATCGCTCTTGCAGAAAAAAAAGAATATCCTGGTAAAGATATTTTCTCTAGTAAAGACGAAAAAGATATGATATTAATTGGTTTTGTTGGTTTTTTAGATCCACCTAAAAAAGATGTTAAAAACGTATTATTAAAACTTAAGAAAGCTGGCATAAACTTAAAAGTAATAACAGGTGATAACAGGTATGCAACTGAAAACATATGTAAAACAGTTGGAATTAATAGTGATAAAGTTTTAATTGGAGCGGATATTGATAAATTAACTGATGAAGAATTATCTTCTATGATTGATGATGTTAACATATACGCAAGATTTAATCCACTTCAAAAAGAAAGAATAATTAGATTATTTAAGGAAAAAGGACACGTTGTTGGATACATGGGAGATGGTGTTAATGATGCTCCATCACTACATACCGCAGACGTTGGTATATCAGTTAATAGTGCAACTGACATAGCTAAAGAAGCAAGCGATATTATATTATTAGAAAAAAGTTTAAAAGTTATTTATGATGGTGTAATAGAAGGAAGAAAGGTATATGCTAACATAATAAAATACATGAAAATGGCTTTATCCGGAGATTTTGGAGACGTATTTAGTATTATGATAGCAAGTATATTCTTACCATTTTTACCTCTTTTACCTATTCAAATGTTATTCCAAGATTTTATTTATGACTTTTCTCAAATAGGAATTCCTTATGATAACGTTGATGAAGAATTCTTAAGAAAACCTAAAAAATGGAATACAAAAGGAATATCAAAGTTTATGAAAGTAATGGGTATAACATCGTCAGTAATAGATTGTATTGCGTTTATTATATTCTGGTTTGTACTTGGATATAATGGAGTTAATAAACAAGCATACTTCCAAACAGCTTGGTTTGTAATGTGTCTTGTAAGTGAACTTATGATTATTCATAACGTAAGAACCGCTAAAAAGGCATTTATAGAATCAAGAGCAAGCATGACACTTACTCTTCTTACCCTTCTATCTCTTATACTTACAATAATAACTCCAATAGCACTTTGCAAAGTAAAATCATTTAACTTTGTAATCCTTCCTCTTAAGTATTATCTTATAGTTATATTACTCGTTATCTTATATGTAATTTTAGTTAATATAATTAAGAAAATATATATTAAAAGAAACGGGGAATGGCTATAATAAAAGGAATCTTAGTATTTACTAATGATTCCTTTTACTTTATTTATATCTTCTCTTAATTCATTATTTTGAGTTTTAACTTCATCTAATTCTTCATCCCTATAATTAACAGTCTCAGATAAAGATTTATTTTCTAATCTTAGTCTTTCTAATTCCTTTTCTAAGTTCATATTTTTCGTTTGTAAATCGGAATATGAATTATCAGTTGCTGCGTTTATCGCCGAAAATAACGAATCATTATAAGTTTCAATTATTTTTAATATATCTTCTTGTTCAACATTAGTTAAACTTATATCAAATACCTTTTTATTTTTAATACAATCACATAATTTTTCTATTATATTTGACGTACGTATATTCCCTTGCCTTTTATCATCCCTTATTTTTAAAGAAAATATAAAGTCTGCTATTACATTTGGCGTACATTCAAAATCTTCAGATAGTTTCTTTAACTTTTCTAATCTTTCCCTTCTTTCATATTCTAAAATATAAAATTTTCCAATTATAGAATTATTATAATATACCCAAAGATTATTTAATAAAGTTAATTCTTGATAAATTAAATAAGATGATAAAATTTCCTTACATTCTTCATAAGTATTAAAAACTTGATTACTCATAGGAAAACACGTTCCATCTTCTGACATAGCAAGTTTTAAAACATAATACTTTTCGTTTTTCTTTTGCAATATTAAATAAGACATATCATCAAAATCAGCACTATAACCATATGTTTTTCCTCTATCATATTTACATATCATTTCACAACAATTTGTATTTATATTTAAGTTTTCAACTAATGAATCCAATTTCTGATTTAAGTAAGGTGATAAAATTTTATCAAGATTAATTATACCTGATTCATGTTTTTGAAACGCATCATTAGAATTTTTAATAAACTCCAGCATAATTTCGTAGGAATTCATACCTTTATATAAACCAGTACTTTTTAAATACTCAGTATTTATACCTAACAAATGAGGTATTGACGATTTAGGAATCTTAATTTTTATTCTTTCTCCATTAGATAAAAACATCAAATAACTTTTCTTAGATAAATCATTTCTTCATTTTTCTTCAGTTTCATCATCAAAATTATATTCATTTTCTTTGTCAAAATATCTTTGTAATAATTTATCAATTTTATCAAAAATTTCTGACAATTCATATTTATTATAACTCATAAAAATCCCCTCTTTTTATAGCTTAGTATACTAGCATTTTTTTATATTTTTGTCAAATTATTCTGATAGTTTTCAAATTAAAAACATACAAAAAATTAGCTAGATATCTAACTAATTTTTATTATTCAACACTTTTTAAAGACTCAATCATATCTATTTTCTTTAATGCAAAGTGAATTATTATACTTACTATAATAGTAAATAACATT
>ERZ1026856.995-NODE-995-length-15289-cov-15.841210_pt1 | contig 15289 bp, 10 predicted proteins | sample MGYA00380158_ERZ1026856 | MGnify/ENA primary metagenome ERZ1026856 (study PRJEB33269, sample SAMEA4719794) | human gut metagenome | biome: human-associated habitat; feature: organic feature; material: feces | place: Cameroon | collected 2013-10 ...
GAGACTTCTCTGCAATATGATTGTAGACATTCATTGTAATCTGTGCATCTGAATGGTCTTCGCTCTGCTACGGTCGGTGCTAAACGGATGTCCACCGGACATCCAGCACCCCATTACATACTGCATAACTTTACAGTCAGATTCTTGACTGATGCGTCTGTAATAAGCAGATTATCCATATCCTTATGGAGTTTTGAATGATTTTCTGAAAGAATGGGTAGTTCGTATGGATGATCTGAAATCCGGTGTGATTACCAGAGATGAATATTTTGAATGAAAAATCAACTGGCCACAGACCTTCGATGGATGTGGAAAATATGAGCCTAAGAAACAATGGCGCTCTGCAAAATCAGAACTCAGTGAAACTTAGCAAAACTTAAATTCACTGCATTTTTCCTCTTTGGCAAAAGAAAAAGCACTGTAAAACCAATAATCCAACGGTTTTCAGTGCTTTTTTCATGTTTTAACTATTGAATTTCCCTCAGACACCTACATAAGTGAAACTTAGCGAAACTTAAATTATGCCCAATATGGAATATACTTTTTATATCTTGGTGCAGTATCTGGATCCATTACTTTAATATAGCCTCCGTCAACAGCACTGGTAAGAAGTCGAGATGCTTTCGCTTTCTCTTTTTCTCCCAATCCAAATATTTTTCGAATATCTGAGTTAGAAATTCCCTCAAAATTGACATATGCCAGACATGCCTGCATATAACAAGTTCGCATTCGATCTTCTTTCGTGGTTAATTCAAATGGTACTTTTGCAAACAGTATTGCTTTTGTAAATTGATTGTTTTGATTTTCAATCCTCGGTGCAAGTAATTCATTTTTGCCGGTTGCTTCAACAATCTTATCATATCCACTGCCACGTTCCTCACAGATACCACATTTATGCATAAATCCAGCAATATTTTCATTTCTGGACACCGGCACCGAATCTACAATTCTTTCAATTGCTACCAGTGGTGCACCGGCATTTGAAAATTCAATTCGATTTTTAAACACTTCTACCATCGGATTTGTACCCCTTTGCTGCAGATCCTGATGTATCATAGCATTTGCCAACAACTCACGGATCGCAATTTCCGGGAAACTGACAACAGATTTCCTTGTTGCCTCTACAATAACTTCTTCCTGCGGAATAATTGTCATAATATACTGCACGATTTCTTCATGCGAAAATGCATAGCCCGCACAGAACTCTTTTTCTCTGATAGCATCCAGTCTGGAATTCTCCTTATACCATATCACCCTCACAGTTCTTCTATGCAAAGATTCAAATTTCTTCAAATCCTTTGCAATCATCAATGCTCCCATATTCGTGATATCCCATGTACCGGCATCATTTCTCTTTATGAACTTTTCATGCTGTAAATCTTCCAATACTTTATCCCGATTTCTCGGAATTGGCATTTCCAGCTTATCATAATACTTTGAGTAATCCAATAATAACACCATTTCATCTTCATCTAAATTTCCCATCGCAATTCGGAGTTCATATGGTGTAGAATCGAATGTTCTCCATAATTCTCTTTCTTTGTCAGGATACTCTTTTAAATTCTTTTTGTTCGTTCCAATTCTTATAAATTCTCCACCAGCAAACTGTACCGGCTGTTTTTCCGCACAAGGAATCTCCATCAGCACAACCATTCCTTCATCCATCGGAACCTCAAAAAATCGGAAATTAATTCTTGGTGAAAGCATTCTGGAAAGCCATGCTTCCAATTCCTCATTCCCTTTTTTCATTTTACGATACTGAAATTCAGTTCCTACAATTTTATGCGTTGCATCATCCACGCCCCAAACCAAATATGCTTTCGGGCGTTCGCACAATGCAGCTGAATTACTGAGAGCAGAAATATATTCGCCAATCATCTGCGGTTGCTTGTTATTACATTTAAATTCTACCCACTCAGTCTCATCCGGAAGCTTTGCAAGCTCCCGAACAAGACTCTGCAGATATTCTACTGATCGTATTGCCATGACGTCACCTTCCTATTAAACCACTTCTAAGTTCCACCCAAAATTTTCTAATTCTTTTCGTGCTTGATCATTCACACTTTTACTCGGTATTGCCAAGCAAAGCAATCCCTTTGCACGTGTCATTGCCACATAATGGCATTTTAATCTTTTTCTATTCCGCACACCTAATTTAGGACGTTTTCCCGAAAGCCACGGCAATATAGATGAAAGATTGTCTTCGTAATACTTTGTCTCCACTACTAATGTTGCCAAATGTGTTCTACCCTTTGATGAATGTATACTTCCAAACTTTATGTTTATTTTATCTCCAGATTCATTCTCATATTCTTTTTCATTCGCTCTATTTCTATTATTCGTATATTCTTCTGGTTTCTCGCTACCATTCCAGAACAAAAATTCATCTTTTCTTGCATCGGTATATTTTATGACATCTGACAAAAGATGTAAAATTTGATCAATAACATTCTCCCATTCTTTCTTTGTTTTCCAATTCATACACATAATTTCCAGCAAGCCACTTCTTATTTTTTCTCTATTCTCTGGTTGCACTGTTTTAATAATAGAATTAAATGCTGAAGAAGATTTTTCAATTTCTTTCAGAGGATATTTCCTCATTACCTTACATATTCCTTTTGATATCCATTCAACTTTTAAAGACAACTCTCCCTTTTTTTCCATCTGTTCCTCGGCAATCCAAAAATAATCAATCAGATGGTTGGGTGTCTGTCTTTTTACTTCTGGATTATACTCTTCAAAATAGTTTTTTACACTCATTTCTTTGTCTATTTTGTGAACCATTCCTAATACGTGACACCCATATTTTTGGTATTTTTCTAATTCATCATGTGAAAAACTTCTGAATATTAGTTCCGCAAATTTATCTACTACGATATTTTCTTGACCATTTTCGAATAAAAATATTGTATTCTGTATATTATTATTCGAAAATAATCGCCCTTCCCCTACCATATTACTCTTATCCAGTGCTACTCCATTAGCCAACTTTGCTATTTCTGCTCCAAATCTTTTGCTATTCAGCATCTGCAGTGCATTTGCTCTTGGAAAATATTCGACATCCTCCATTTTTTCATAAGAATTATAAATTGCTTGATTACTATCACCGTATGCCTGATAAAAACTATTATAGAGCGGTTTTTCATAGATTTTATTTAGCAATTCCCATATTTCTTTTTTCGTATCTTGTGCCTCATCTATAAAAATAACATGAAATCTCATCTGAATCAGCTCAGCAAGCGTTGAAATGCTATCAATTCCTTTTGCTGCATACAATTCCATTTCATTAAAAGTAAATTCTCCTCTGCGCCTTGATTCAGTAACAGCTTTTACGACATTCTTATATGTTGCTGTTCCCGTTCCTAATTTAACATCTAATTTATACGGTAATTCCAGTGGATCGCATACATATTTATCTTTTCCATGTGCTTCTAACCATTTTTTTATTCGTATACTTTTCCATCGACGCTCCAGTACATAATCTGTGTCAATTATATTTACCGGACAGCCACAGCTTCTCAAAAAAGGCATTGCAATAAATGTATCCAAAAAAGCTTGAAATGTCCCGATAAAATGCGGATAAGATAATAGTTTTTTCCCAACATTCAGAGTTCCTAATCGCTCTTCGATTTCTTCTCGTGCAACATTTGTATGAGATAACACACATATCCCACGATTTTGCCATTTCCATTTCCGGGATAATATTGCCAACTTCGCTACCAAAATGGTCGTTTTTCCACTTCCTGGACAGGCATGAATATCCACTGAATTCATATTTTTCAAAATTTGAATTCTGCATTCATCCAATTCAATATCGGGCATTATAGTTCTAACCCATTCAATGTCCTCATCTGTAATTTGCAATCCAAAATTTTCTTTATCCATACTCTATATTCCTTCAATGTTTGTTGTCACATATTCTATAGCTTTCACCAAATAATTTGGCAATACTGTCACTATCTCTTCAACTGTTTTTCCCTTAAATATGTTTTCCAAATCAAAACTAAATTTTTGCGCAAACTCCGCTTTTGATACTATCTTATGCGAAAAAAACGAGTATACATAGGATGCTTTAGCCTCTTTATTCTTATATTCATTATATTCTTTTGTGTACTTTTCTAATAGCTCCGCTTTCTTCTCCTCGTTCTTTTCTTTGTCCTGAATTTTTTCTGCAAGCATAGTTGCAATAGTTTGCAACATTTCTTCGCCTAATCCATTGGCAGCTAGCTCATATTCCAACGTCCACTGCTCTGGAATAAATGTTTTAACATTTTGACCATTTGCCTTTTTTTCAATCTCTTGTATATACTTTTCTTTGTCTTTTATTTCAGACTCTACTTTCCATTTTCGATTTTTCTTTGGCCAATTTTCTTTATCCTTATATTTTTCATCAAGACAAATTGCAGGTGCGCATTCTGGCATTACATCTCTATCTGTAATACACGATACAGGAATATTTATTTCATCTCCCTCTTTTCTCTGAAAAATCCTGGCATATCTTCGAAGACCTGTACTTTTAACATCAACAATAGATATTCCATAATCTGTTAAATTTCTGTTCAGTAATTGCGCAAGAGTTGGTAATAATAAAGCCTCTCCTGGTCCTTCTACAATGATTACACCTTTGGCAAAAAATAAATTGGCTTTCGTAGCATCCAAATAACGTTCTAAAAATTTATAATCAGAAGAATCCAACATTGTTTCTCCCTCTCTCATCGAAAATGCTTTCCGATTTTGTATCAAAAGTAAATTATTAAGTTCTACCACTGATGCCAATAAAGGAGAATGCGTTGTCATTATTACTTGTTGATTTTCTCCTTTCTTTTGCATAGACTGTATAAGCTTCAATTGTCTTTGAGCATGTATATGTGCTTCCGGTTCTTCAATTAACATAAATGTACTTAATTCATTATTATCCTGATTCAGTAACATTTCACATGCCATACTCATTAAATTACTTGTTCCAAGTCCCACATTACCATAATTTGATACTGAATCTTTTTGAATATTCAAATCCAATTTTTCCAACAATGAATATATCTTCTTTTCATCCGTGTTACCATCACCAGCGACTGTAATTTGTGTTTTTACAGCATCATTATTTAGCATTAACTCTGTATTTAAAATATCACCTATTCCCTTATTCACAGCTTTAATCACTTTATGTTCAGCCAATAACTGATTGGACAAATCAAAAATTCCAGCGAGAGACAATGAAGTTATATCTATTCCTTCTTTATATTCTCGCTCACCTAAATTCAAATCTGGTATACTACTTAATATTTGAGCCAAACGTGATCCTCTTCCCGATCTCATTTGTGCTTGTGCATCTCTCAGTGGCTTTAAATATGTCACTCTTAACAATTCACGTGCTTCTGCTGAAGGTGCTGCTACATCTGCATTTCTTCCGCAATTCACACTTACAAATGTCCTATGTGGATTTACATTAGTCATATACTTTGCTGACCAATTAATTATTAGTATTTCTTCGTCTTTTGTGTACGTTAAACACTCCAAAAAAGCTGCTTTTTCTCTAACTGTTAAGTTTGAAAATGTAATAGTAATATGTATTTCATTATCGGTATTTTCTTGATGATAATCAGATAACTCTACACGCTGCCACGATTGATCTGTTGTTCCTAACACATAACGAATGGCATCGATAACAGTTGATTTTCCACAATCATTTTCTCCGATAAGTACGGTAACTCCTGGATTAAAATGAAATATGGTCTTCTCTTTAAACGCTCTAAAGTTTTCAATTGAAACTGAAGAAATATACATAAAACACCCTCCACGCTTTATAATTCTTACTTATTCCCCATATTTAACCGGTTCTTCCGCTACCATTTGCACTTGCTCATCTCTCTCAATTTTCCGGTAATCCACAGTCTTTTTAGAACGCATTTCCCTGTAAATCACTCCCGCCAGTGCACTCATTACAGCATCATACTTACTTTTGTCCTCAAATAGAGAACCATAGCTGTCCTGCGCTTCCATATAACTTTCCATTGCTGCATTTCCAAAAGCAGAAGGAAAAATGCTTTCCGTAAAAATTCTTGGATCTGAAGTACGTGCAGAACTTGCCAGTTTATCATCAGCAATCAGTTTATCGTGTAACGCACCAAGCATCACCCGATCTCCATCTGTGAACTGTCCTTTATACTTCTCGTTAATCTTATCCAAAATTTCATCCAATGTGCTTTTCTGTCGGATTCCCTGTGCCCCCTGCTTTTTAGATGGAACGTACTGCCCGTCAACTTTTTCCAGTTTTATTGCACCCTCAAAAGTCTTCTGCAATTTATAGTATTCCAGTTTCAGCTTTCCATCTAAATCAATTGGTTCTTCTTTTTCTTCCGGCAAAAGTACAATTAAATAGCTAAGGAAAAGATATTCTTTGTGCATATCAGCGTCAAACATACGAACTACTTGTGTTATATAACTATACCATCGTAATAATTTTCTTACCTGTCTTCTGAATTGATACCGTTCTTCTGGGTTTTTCAAATTATATCTGTCTGCTACCGGTTTTAATACACTTGTCATTTTTCCCATCGCAGTTGCATCCTGCTTACCAGGACGATTCCATATATCAATAAATGCCTTGATATCATTCTCATTATAAATTGCATAATCCAGAAGTTCTTTTTCTGTCTGATAAATCAAATCCACATTTACTTCCTGCTCAAGACTTGTCTCCTGATAAAATGGCTGAAATGCTTCCAGAATATCCTCTTTTTTGTTTGCAAAATCCAACACAAATGTGTCCACCTTTCCAGGACATGTTCGATTCAAACGAGATAATGTCTGCACTGCTTTCACATTTTTCAATTTTTTGTCAACAATCATTGTATGTAACAATGGTTCATCAAAACCAGTCTGATATTTTTCCGCTACTACCAGAACATTAAAATTATCGTGGAATTCTTCCTTTGTCTGACTTTCTGATATATGGCTTCCATCTTTCCTTACGTTCAGCCCGGCTTCTGTATACTCTTCATCTCCATCCTGCACCGTTCCGGAAAATGCAGCCAAAATGTCCATATCTACATAATGCTGTTCTCTTATATATCTTTTGATTTCATGGAAATATCGAACTGCTGCCAGTCTCGAATCTGTGACAACCATCATTTTTCCTTTTCCACCGATTTTTTGTTTCGTAGTCTCTCTAAATGTTTCTACGATAATCTGTGATTTCTGGCTGATATTATATGGATGTAATTTTTCATATTTCTTTATAATTTTTGTTGCTCTGCTTTCTGGAAGCTCTGGATTTTCCGGTGTGTCTTTTGCAATTTTGAAACAGGTACTGTAAGTCATATAATTCTGCAAAACATCCAGAATGAATCCTTCCTCTATCGCCTGTCTCATGCTATAAATATGAAATGGATGGAAACTTCCATCTGTCCATTGACTTCCAAACATCTCCAGTGTTGCTGGTTTCGGAGTTGCAGTAAATGCAAAAAAGGATAGATTTGGATGTTTTCCATGTGTCAGCATCTCCTGCACAAGTTTGTCATTTCTATCTATTTCATCTTCTGCTTTTCCTTCTATTTCCGCATATTCTCGCAATGCTGCTTCTGTATCAGCCAACGCCGCTTTCAGTTTCATTGCAGAACTTCCTGTCTGTGAAGAATGAGCTTCATCTACAATAATCGCAAAATTTCTTCCGGCAACCTTATCCACTTCCTGATAAATCACCGGGAATTTCTGCAATGTGGTTACAATAATTCTTGCACCGTTATTAATGGCGTCTCTTAAATCTTTTGAGTTCTTTTTATCATCAATCGTCTCTACCGACCCTATCGTGTGATCAAACCCTGAAATGGTTTCCTGTAACTGTTCATCTAACACGGTTCGGTCTGTAACTACAACCACACTGCTGAAAACAGATTTATCATTCGAATCATGTAAGGAAGCCAGTCTATACGCTGTCCAGGCAATAGAATTGGATTTTCCAGAACCTGCACTATGTTGAATCAGATAATTACGACCTACACCTTCTTTTTTCACATCTGCAATTAATTTACGTACAACATCCAATTGATGATATCTTGGGAAAATCAATCTTTTCTTCTTCGTGACCTGCTCTGATCCGTCAGGCATTTGTTTCTTTTCTTCCTTTACCTGCAGATGAATAAACTTTTGGATAATATCCATCATACTATCTTTCTGGAATACATACTCCCAGAAATATGATGTCGGATATCCGTCTGGATTCGCAGGATTTCCCTTACCGCCATCATTTCCTGCACCGTTCGCTCCCTGGTTGAATGGAAGAAAATATGTATTTTTTCCTTCCAACCGTGTTGTCATCCAAACTTCCAACTGATCAATACAAAAATATCCTAAGATTCTCTTATTGAACTGAAAACATATTTCTCTTGGGTCACGATCATACATCCACTGACGCTTAGCATTATCAACGTTTTGTCCTGTATACTGATTCTTTAATTCAAGGGCAAATACCGGAATTCCATTTACCGCCAGAACCATATCAACAGAATGATGTGTATCATTAGAATAAAACCACTGTCTGTTGCAAGTAATTTCATTCTTTTCGTACAGTACTTCCGCTGTTTGGTTTAAACCTGATTCTGGTTGAAAATAACATACTTTGAACGGAATGCCTCTATGTTTAAATCCATGTCGCAATACAGAAATAAGCCCGTCCATATCACAGGCGTTATTGAACGCAAGACAAAATTTGCGTTCTGGATCCACTTTATTCTGCAATAAAAAGCGTTTCCACTCTTTTGGCTGCGTTCTTTGAACAAATCTCAATAGAGTATCTTTATAAATGCCAAGCTGCGTATCATACATATCGTTATTATGTGTGTAGCCACCTGCCGGTGATAGAAAGAATTCTTCAATATCAGCTTCGAAACGTTTCTCTGTTGTAACATCTATACTCAAGATTCTGGCACCTCCTTTTTTCCTGTGACATACTCATAAATCAAAGATTTTTTATAATTTTCTAACTCACTTATGAATTGCTCTTTTTTTTCTATAATTTTATTTATCTGGTTACATTTTTCATTTAAAAATGTAGTAATTTCTCTCTGTTCTTCCAAAGGCGGAACTGGTATCACAATACTTTTCAAATCTTCTTTAGAAACTTTTAAGCGACATGTATTGACTTTATCATCTCCACGCACAATCGCATAAATTCCTTTTCCCAGACTGAACAAAACTCTAAGCATCGTTTTGCTTCTAAAAACATATTCACAAAATTTTGTTGTACAATGATCTTCTACGTCATCATAAAAGGTATAATATGCAGGACTTACACACCCATAATATTTTGATTGTCCGGAAGCTCCCACTATCATATTCATACTATTCATTACCAAATCACCTTTATGTGCTACTTTATATTGCTCAAAATCTTCTTTAAACCGATCAAGATTTGTGGTCTTTTCTGAATATAATGTAACTCCAAGATCAATTGATAATGATAGTCTCTCTTTCGATTTAATTGGACTGTTTTTTTCATTTCGTTCTTTCAATACTCGTCTAAAAGGTAATAATTTCCAGTCTGCAGGTACTTCTCCAATCCATTCAATCTTACTATCTTTCATCTTTCTATTATTTCTAATGCCCTTAGTTACACCTTCAACAATAATAGATTGCATCAATTTTTTATACTCTTCAATACATATTCTGTTACTATGAATAACTTTTTCTATATCATTACATTTTCTCTCCAAAAATGTAACAATTTTTTTCTGCTCATTTATTGAAGGTAACGAAATTTCTAAATTAGAATATTTTTCTGCCCCTATATTTTGAATAGTTGCCTGTACAAATATCATATTTTTCCACATTTCATATCCACTTGAAAGGGTAAAATAATATATAAACTTAGATACTACATTCTCCTGAAAAGAAGCTCTGATTAGATACCCTGCAAATGCACATTTTCCATATTTTTCTTCATAAATAAATGTTTTACCTACCGTTGCTCCACTTCTTGCAAATAATATATCTCCTTGCCTTAAATAATACCCTTTAGCTTGTTCTAATGATAACGATAATTTCCCCGTATTTTTCAAATGGTTATCATTAGTTATATCCGTTATACGAATATATCTCGGTAATTTTTCATCGTATTCTATGCCTGTCTCATTTGCACCATACTGCATCGGAATTTGCAATAAATGTTTTAATCTACAAATTTCCCACTCCTCTGGTATCTCTCCAATCCATTCAACCCCAGAATCTTTCATCTCTCTACTCATATAATTCCTCCCCAAACAAAGCATCCAAACTACTCTGAATATCCAGTTCCAGTTCATGTAAACGTACCGCAATTTCTTCCACTGGTTCCGGTGCCTGATATTCGTAGAAGTACCTTGTCATTGGAATTTCATAACCCTTTTTCGTCTTCTTTTCATCTATCCATGCTTCTGGTGCATATGGTAATACTTCTCTCTTGAAATATTTCTCAATATCTTCTGTCAGCGGTACATTTTCCGTATCACGCAGAGACACATCAGCCACTGGCTTTCCCTTTTTTAATATTATTTCACCATTTTCATCTTTCTGTGGCTGTTCTACTACAATCTTCTGATATCCAAATTCCTCTGTGTCAAAAATCTTGCTCTGACAGTAAATGCCATCTTTCTCGCTATATATAGTTCCATTTTCGAATGCACCATACGCCTTTACAATCAAATCACGGCATTTATCAGTAATGTCATTTCTTTTTGTTCCGATACTTTTTCTTCTTGTTTCAAAACAATGCGAAGCATCAATCAACTGCACTTTTCCAGCTCTGTGCACTGGTTTATCTTTAGAACAAATCCAAATATACGTACTGATACCGGTATTCATAAACATATCAGTCCCTAACTGCACAATCGCATCCAGCCAATCATTTTCCAGAATATATCTTCTTATTTCTGACGGTCCGCTTCCAGCATCTCCCGAAAATAATGGTGATCCATTCTGAATAATCGCCATTTTTCCATTTGATGCCAGCTTGGAAAGTCCATTTAATACAAATAGCTGCTGTCCATCTGATATTTTCGGAAGTCCAGGTGCAAATCTTCCCAATTCACCTTTTTTCGCTTCTGCTTCTACTGCTGCTTTTTCTCTTTTCCAGTCAATTCCGAATGGTGGATTTGAAATAATATACTGAAACTGATATCCGCTAAACTGATCTTCAGATAGGGTATCTCCAAATCTCATATTATTTGGATCACCCCCACGAATCATCATATCCGCTTTTGCAATCGCAAATGTAGAGGGATTAAACTCCTGACCAAAGCAGGTAACTCCAATCTCCGTGTTTAGTTCCTGAATTCTTTCTTCCATGCAGCTAAGCATCTGAGATGTTCCCATCGCCATATCATACACTGTTACATTTCCACCCTTACTCAGATCTGCATCTGATAAAAGTAAATCCGTCATTAAATAGATAATATCTCTACTGGTAAAATGTGCCCCGGCCTCTTCACCAAAAGATTCGGAGAATCGTTTTACTAAATCCTCAAAAATATATCCACAGTCTACTGCACTGATTTTATCTGGTCCCAGATATCCTTTTTGTGAATTAAATTCTTTTATGACAAGATACAAGGTATTACTTTCTACCATTCTGCGGATAATGTTATCAAAATCAAACTTTGCCAGCACATCCTGAACATTTGCAGAAAATCCATTCAGATAATCTCGAAAATTTGCTTCGATATTTTCCGGATCAGCTAATAAAGATTCAAATGTATATTTGCTGATGTTATAAAATTGATAACCGGAAGCCTTCGTCAGAAATCCATCAATTACAGCAAAATTCTTCACCTTTTCATACTGTTCCAATACTGCTTTGTGTGTCGGTAATAAACAATCATGAAATCTTTTTACTACTGTCATTGGCAAAATTACCAATCCATATTCATGCGGTTTAAATGGACCACGGAGCATATCTGCTACATTCCAGATCATTGTCGCTTTCTCTGCTATATTAGTTCCAACTACATCAAATTTATTATTTTCATCCATTTATTTTTCCTCCGTATAAATATGTTCTAATTCTGCTGTTGCCTTTTCTAATTTGTATTTCAATTCTTTTATTTCATTTATCTTGGCGTAATATTTATCTGCAATTATCTTCTGACTTTTTAAGTCAGGCAATGGAATTGTTATTTTTTTCAATCCTTCAACCGGCAGATTTAATAAAGTAGCCCCTACTGCTACTCTAGATAAGGCTGCTTTTCCATTTTCACTTTCCAAATATGCTTTCAAAAAGTAAGGATTTATCTTATCTTCATCTAACTCAATAACATAAAGATTACCATTTGCTAAAATCTTATTTCCTTCTTTTACGGATGCAATTGCCATTTTTACTGGAGATACATTTTTAGAAATTACGAGACTTCCATTTTTAATACAATATTTCTCGTATTTAGGATTCATTTCTTTCAAATAAGGAAGATCATCACTAATAATACCATCCTGTATATTTGCCAGCATCAAATACTGTATGTTCGTTGGTTCATCTGATACAATTTCATCTAAAACCGATGCTTTAATCTGTGCTCCTCTTGTTATGTTCTTTATCACAGATTCAAATGGTACACCGTTTTTTATGAGCATCTCTTTTTGAAGATATCTTGACGGATTAAGAGTGTATTCATTTTTTGCTACCTCTTCACCCAAAACTAGCTTTGAGTTATCGTCATCTGTATTCAGTAGTTCAAGAATTTTAGAAATATTTTCATCACTAAGAACATTCTGTCTTCGTCCAACAGAGACCATCTCCGTTGCATCTATCATTCTTATATTTTTATTGTTTCTGCTTAATACCAGTAATGAACAGGCAATTCCTGTATTCGAATACAAATTGGATGGAAGTGCTATCACCGCCTCGACAAATCCTTTTTTTACAAATTTTTCGCGGATTACTGTATTGATTCCTCCGTTCCAAGTCACTCCATTACTCACCGAAACAACCGCTTTTCCATGTTTGTTGAGATGATTCATGACATTTATAATAAATACCCAGTCTCCCGCAGCTGCTTTCTGTACTTCTGGTATAACATTATATATCGCCTCTAATTCCTCGTTGTTTCCAATACTCTCTTTCGCCCTTATCCCCCAAGGATAATCACAGAATATTTTATCAAACATCAGATTGTCATCAATGTTCAGAACTGATTTTTGCTCAATTTTCACCCGTTCAGAAATTAATTCCGTTCTGATTTCTGCCACTTCTTTGACCTCAGTTACAAGCTCCACACCATAAAACTGTGATTCTGGATTTCTTTCTATAGCATTCACTAGAAATGTTCCAATTCCACTACAGAAATCTGCTGCCTTATCATTTGAAATTTGAAGTATCTCATTTGCCAACTTTACAACACTCTGTGGGGTTTCGCATTCTCCCATAAATTTATTTCCTTGCAATGGCCACCACAATACTACTGCTAAAAGTGTTTCTTCCGAATATGCTTCTCCGATTTCTATTGCCATATTCCATAAATTTTCAATATTTCCTTTTATGAAACTGACTCTCTCCGGTGAAAAAGTCAGTTCCATATATTCTACTAACTGATATACATCGTTTATCTTATTTTTTAAAGATAAATACGCTACATACGCTAAGCAAAATCCTCCATACACGGATGTAGATGTATTTCCTAGTCCAAGTTCTCTCATCCTGTTTGAAATATTCCAACTAATTTCTTCAACTTTCGAGCCTTCTTTTTCTTTTAACTCTTTAACTGAAATATTCAACCCTGTTTCCTCCTTTGGTTATTCACAATCAATTGCCTTGTGTTCACTATAACATTTGTTTATTTGATTGTCAATAATCAAATTTGGTTTTTAATAACCATGAACACATTTTAATATAATTCCTTAGTGTCATGGTAATAAATTCTTATTTCCATGGTAACAATATTTATAATTTCTAAGAGTAATATAAGATTTATCGGAATATACTTTCTCACCACATCACCTGTTACAGCAATCGGTGTCACGCTGATAAGGAGAATCCATATAGAATATTTATCCCATGCTTTTCGATACTGCTCTATATTTAATAACATGGATTATTAATAGCAACGGTTTGTCCAATATGGGATTTACCATATCTGGGTTTCCTATTTTCTGATGTCCGGAGATAGGAATTTCCTATTACCTGATTGTCCAAAATTGAACTATCAACCCTTAGGCACTTCTCTTCTCCACTTAATCATTTTCTTCTCCTAATGGAACTTCCCGGATAATATATTCGGTATCGCCATAAAAGCCATACTCATTACGCAATCTATGACGTTCCACATATCCATGATGCTCTAATTCCTTAATTGCAGAACGAACAGAATCAATCCCATCTCTGCTCAATGTTGCCAGTCCTTGCATATTGTAATTCCAGTCATCTGGCAAACTTAACATCAGCGATAATAGACCTTTCGCTTTCAATGTCAGATTCTTATTCTTGAAATGGTGATTACTCATTACCGTAAAATTCTTAGTTCTCTCTACACGAAAAATCTGTGCCATGCTCCATCCTCCTTTTCAGTTCAAAAGAAAAAGCGTAAGTAATATCTCTATCACTCACGCCTTCTCTAAACATTTTATTCTTTTTTCAATAAATTTTTAATCTGTCCAATTACTTGTTCAATCCTCAGTTACAAACTTCAACTTTGTTAAACATAGATTAGTTCCTTTAAAATAATCTCTTCCGCAATCGCTTTGTGTTGATTAGCAGCTCTTACCCAGGCCATCTGATCTGCTTCTTTATCCGGCAATGGTTCTTTTTCTTCTAACTGCTTCAGAATTACCTCTTCCTGTTCTCTGGCTGCCTTGTCCACTTCCAGAAGATGTTCTCCAATTGTATCCTGTAAAAGCATCACCTGATACGTTGAATTTCGATGGTTCTTCAGATAATCTCTGCGTAAGAATCCATACGTGCCAAGCTGCTCCATCTGCTCACCGGATTTATAGGTAAAATCCGGAATCAAGTATCCATTTACATTCGTGTACGTTAATTTCATTTTATTAGCACTCTCCATTTCTCATCATTTTTTGACCACAAATTTACGACATTTACGACAAATCTGACACTGCTTTACAATACCAGATAAAATGACTGATCCCCCGGAAAGCCTGTAAAACAGGCATTTCTAGGATATACAAGACAGGACAAAAATCGACTTTCATTATCAATAGATGAGTGCTAATTATTTTTATTTTCCAATTAAAAAATTCCGCAAGCCCAGTGTTTATGCGGGATTGCGGAATTATAAAATATTTATAAACTATATTTTTTCAGTCGTTTCAA
>ERZ1026856.997-NODE-997-length-15269-cov-5.051466_pt1 | contig 15269 bp, 9 predicted proteins | sample MGYA00380158_ERZ1026856 | MGnify/ENA primary metagenome ERZ1026856 (study PRJEB33269, sample SAMEA4719794) | human gut metagenome | biome: human-associated habitat; feature: organic feature; material: feces | place: Cameroon | collected 2013-10 ...
AGATCGTCGGCAGCGTCAGATGTGTATAAGAGACAGTCCTATGACCCAACGAAATGGGGGGGGTAAATGCGCTTCTGCAATAAAATATTAATAGGGGTAAGGTGAAAAATTAAGTCTAAAAATTAGGTTTAATTGAAAAAATAGTTTAACTTTGCAGCCGTGACATAACTATTTTTTAGTTATAATTGATGAAATAGAGTTGTTATAATGAAAATCAATGCGGTTTTCGACATGCTGAAAACTTGTCGGGACGGCAATCTTTTTAAACCATCAATAAAAACAACGTGACTAAGACAACAAAAAACTGGCTTTACGCTATATTTTTGATAATTGCGGTGCTTTTCCCGCAAATCAGCAAGGCTCAGATATTCGAGAGCAAGACCGGTGTGGACACGCTTACATTTGCTGAGCGTATCTCACTGCGCACCAATGCTGTCGATTGGACTTTGCTGACTCCTAATCTGGGTGTAGAATTCGATGTGAAATCGACCAACTGGAACCGCTGGGCTGTTGGACTTACGTTAAAGACAAAGTGGAATACACCAGCAACATTCAAAAACCGAGTTTTCTATAACATCACGGAGGTGCGTGCCGACTTCCGCAACTATTGGCGTACCCGTCAGATAAATAATAAGGTACCCGCGCATACCGGCTTCATCGACCGTCTCTTCTCATGCCGTCGCCGTGTGGTGAAGCATCCGAAGACTACATATTATAGAGGTGCGTACATGTCGTTCAGCGATTTCTCGATAAAGTTTGGCAGAGAAGGACATCAAGGCAAAGCATTGTCGGCTGGTATTACATACGGTATAATAAAGCCTCTCTACGCTTTCCGCACAGGTAATACTCTCGACCTTGACCTCGGCTTCGATGCAGGCTTCGTAGCAGTCAACTCGGAGAAGTTCATATACAATCGTGCCGACAACTGCTATACACGCACCAAGCAAGGTTCGTGGAAGGTTGTTCCGTTCCCGATGCCCACTGCGGCACGTGTAGGATTCGTGTATCGATTTGGCAGCTATCCAATCACGAAGAAATATCGTTGGCGTTACGATGCCGATGCACAATATCAGTACAGAATTGACAGTATCGCTAACCAGCGCGTTGTTGATGCTATCAATAAACATAACAGAGATTCTGTTGAGTCTGTTATCTACAAGGAGTTCTGGCAGGTTTACGACTCTGCGGCTGTTGTCAATAGTGCTAAGGCTGACTCGATGCGCATAGTGAACGCTAAGCTAAAGGCAGAGGCTGACCGCAAGCAGGCAGAGATTGATCGCCAAAAGGCTATCGATGAGAAAAAGGAGAAGGAACGCCTGAAAGCCGAAAAGAAAAATAAAGGCAAAAAGGCGGAAGAGAAACCAGAGCCAGCCGATGGTGCCGAGGCTACCGAGCCGACCGGAACTACCGAGCCTACTGGGGAGCAGACCCCAGTAGAGGGCGAGGCTCCTGCAGAGGGAGGAACTCCTACGGAGGAGCAGCAGGCCCCTGCAGAGAGTGAAGCTCCTGCAGAAAGTGAAGCCCCTGCAGAAGAGCAGACCCCTGCAGAAAGTGAAGCCCCTGCAGAAGAGCAGACCCCTGCAGAGGAAATCTCAACATCTCAACCCACAACATCTCAACCCACAATATCTCAACAGGAAACGAATCAGCCTTCTGCTGAACCAGGAAAGGAGGCAAGCAATGAATAATAAGAAGCTATTATACACACTCCTGCTTGGAGCAACGCTCACCTCATGTGCTGAGGTAGAGATTTGTGAAAGAGATCACCCACATCAGGGCGATGTCAACTTCACATATACATGGAATAAGCCAGAGGACAAGCCGAATCGAATGGGTGTGCTCTGCTATCGTGTCGTGGGACAGTGGAAGCAGGTGGCAGAGGTGAACACCGACGACCTCACACTGCGCCTCATCGGTGAGACGACCATCACACCCGAAAACCGTCCGAACGAAAACCCAGACGAGGGTGACAATACGGGCGGTGACAACACAGGCGGTGACAACACAGGCGGTGACAACACAGGTGTTGCCGAGCCAAGCGAGCCAAACGAACCGACCGAGCCGACTGAACCGACTGAGCCTGGTACTGGAACGACTCCCCCTCCGTTTACGCCGACTATAAATATTCCGCGCGGCTATTATAAGTTTGCGACATTCCCGCTCGACAACCCATCCATCGACTACTCGGAGCTTGAGCAGTTCATCGAAAAGGATGCTAACAAATACCCGTTGCAGAACGTAGGCTTGAGCTATAAGGTGTACGACATAAAAGACCCAAAGCTCAACAAACCATTAGCTTGGCAAGACTTCAACCCGTATGCGAAGTACATACAGCCCGATGTGGAGCCACTCTATTACGACTCAACAACAGTGCAACAAGTACGCGCCGACCGTCAGACAACCTTCGAGTTCAAACCGAAGATACTCTCGCAGAATATAGACATCAACTTCAACATCGTAAAGAATACGGATGAGGTGGAGTTTAAGGTGACGGAGGTATGGGCAGAGATAAGTGGCGTGCCTACTTATATAAAGATGAACACAGGCTATCTTGACATAACCAAAACAAGCAAGATGTTGTTCAAGACCGACATCAAGCCGAACAACCCGGACGACAGTGGCAACGACACAAACGAGAACAAGCGCATAGCTTGCCACGGCAATATCAATGTGACGGGCGTGGTGAATGTGCAGCGCGCTTACGGAGAGACTTTAGAGGATGTGCGCAAGAAGATATACGGTCCTGGTATAATGCAGGTGGTTATATACACAGAAGTGTACAACCCGAAAACAGGACAGACCTTCCCTCAGAAGTGGCAAGGCATCATAAACCTCTACAACACTCTGAACAAGGCAAAACTGATGACTACGACATCTGATAACAAGTACGTGTACCGCAATGGCGAACACGGAACAATAAACATCAGTGCCGAAATACTTCTTGATGGAAAAACGGTCGGTAACATAGACAAGGGTGGCGACGCTCTCGATCGTTGGATACAAACGGATTCCGATATAAATATCGACATTTAAAAATAACCTATAAGATGAAACGAACGAAACATATTGTTAACATCTTGACAGCTGCAGTAACACTGCTGCTCACAGCGTCGTGCAATGTCTCTTATCCAGACTTGGACCTACCGCAGGGAGAACCGCCAACAAACGATGAGGATGTCAACATCGACAAGACATCGATTTTGCTATATACCAGTAATCCGGCATACTTCTCGGTAGTGTCCGACACACGTGGCTCTGTGGGCACACGTGGTACGGGTGCGTTCGAGCCAATGGAGACCGTGGCATACAACCGCGACAAGTACTTGAATGCTAAATTCCACATCTTCGCATTCCGTGCTTACAACGATGCCGATCCAAACGGCGGACAGGGAGTGCTTACGGAGGAACCCTCTATGTCGAGATACCGCTATGCTCAAGATGCGAGCGAGGGCAACATGGACGAGTACAACACATCGTGTCTGCTCGACGGACCAGAGTACAAATTGGGTATGCCGTTCAAGTTCGAGCCCGACCAGTTTATCGGCACAATGAATGTGCTCACCAAAGACTATCCTGAAGACATCTATTACAGCTCTCGTTATCAGGATGTGGGCTACAACTTCTTCGGTTATTTCGTAGACGATCTTGATTTGAGTAACTATACGCGCGAAAAGGATAAGATATCTTACGACATAGAAATCGACGGCTATCAGGATGTACTCGTGGGCGCAGCCAAGACTCCGCTTACGGAAGCCGACTTCGCCGAAGGTGGTATCTACGAAAAGGCAGCCAGACTGACCGAAGAGGAGAAGCAAAAGATACTAAACATACCTGGTAACTATAGTACGTTTGCGGCACACCGCAACGTGCACCCCGTCGTAAACATGAAGCATCAGCTCACAATGCTGAAGTTCTTTGCTTACCCAGGCGCTTCGTCGGCTAAGGACGTAGTGATAAAGGATATTTCGGTGATGACGCTGACAAAGGGCACACTCACCGTAGCAAGCCGTAACATTGACGACTGTAAGCTCGTGTTCAAACCCGAGAATGCGGTTGATGTGCTGCAAAAGGCGGTGAAACTTGGCGAGTTCCAAAAGGAAACCGATGAATCTGGAGAGACGCACAATGTCTATGGCAAGATTATACCTAAGCTGAGAGATGAAGGCTATCAGGTAAAATGGAAGGACGAGTGGGCGGACAACGAGAGCCAAGTGGTGCCAGGCGTTACGCACGTGCCTACTACAAAGGAGAAGATGGACGAGGCATCCGTCGAGCTCGGTGCCGGTTTGCTCGTAGCTCCGCAGGAGTCGTACGTAGTGACGCTCACATACGAATTCCCCGACGGACCTCGTGGTCAGATGAAGGAGCACAAGACCGAATACAAAATCACGCCAGCTAAGAAAGAGGGCGAGCAAGCAAGCTTCGAGAAAGGTCTATTGTATAATGTGAAGATTGGTGTCTACGGCTTAGAGAAGATCCAGATCAGCGGAAGCGTTGACGGATGGGGCAAGGGTGAAGATATTGATATCGACCAGGACAAAAACCCTAACGACCCTGACATCAATGGATATTAAAATAGGAATAATACAATCTTTTATAAATAACTTTTTTATTAATTTAAATTTTTCACGACTATGAAGAAAATGTTTTTCTTTGCATTGGCTGCAGCTGGTATGCTGACAGCATGTTCAAATGAGGACACTCTCGGTGGAAATGGCGAGCAGAACGTATCTGAACAGCAGATCCGTCTCGGTGTTGCTTCGTCTAAGGTTCAGACCCGTGGTACAGGTACCGTAGGTGGCATGACTGACACTGAGAACGTATGGGCAGGCCAGACTCTCTGGGTGTACATGCTCCAGAAGGGTAGCATGGAGCTTGCTTTGTACAAGTCTCCGGCTGTTGGCGCTACAGCAGCTGCTGAAACAGAGGTGTTCAACAACAAGAAGTTTACGGCTCCTACTACAGTTACATCTGGTTTGGCTACTACAGCTGACGGCACTATCGCTTACTACCCAGTTAGCGGCAACTACGACTTCTGGGGTTATCGCGTTGACGATGCTGTGGCAGGTGGTACACCTACTGTAAAGACTGTAAACGACAATGGTGATGAGGTTGCTGCGGATCAGGCTACAAAGCGTGTTGTTGATATCACAATCGATGGTTCACAGGACATCATGGCAGGCAAGGCTGCTCCTTCTAACGATGAGGTTACTGCTCTTGGCGGCTATGCTGACAACTTCTACTCTGCTTATGCAGCACGTAAGGGCGTTCAGCCGAACATCACATTCAACCACCTCCTCACACGTTTCACATTCGAGGTACGTGCAGGATCTAAGGCAACAGCGGGTCTCCCAGCAGGTGGCAATACAGACGCTGTTAAGGTAACTGGTGTTTCTGTAGACTCAAAGACAACTGGTACTCTTACTGTAGCTTACACAGGCGCGACTAAGGAAGCTGCAGACCTCCTTACTTTCACTGGTGCTGCTTCTCCTCTCACTTTGAAGCAACGTTCTACTACAGCAGCAGACAACAACGAAGCACTCGTTGCTCTTGAGCCTGTTTCTTTGACATGGACAGATGATGCTGCAACAATAGGTGATGTTCTTAAGGTAGGCGAGGCCCTCCTCGTTGCTCCTGGTGAGACAGAGTATCCTCTTACAATCGCTCTTTCTCAGGATGTTCTTCAGAAGGTTGGTGAGACTAAGGTGACTATGCCTCTTGAGCAGAAGGCTACTATCAAGATGGACGGTACAAAGACATTTGAGCCGGGTAAGTCTTACAAGGTTACTATCACTGTTTACGGTCTTGAGGACATCAGGGTTACAGCTACTCTCGTACCTTGGGCTGATGGTGGTTCAATCGATATCGACGACGACCGCAATCCGAACGAAGGCACATATACTCCAGCTCCTTAATCAGAGCATCTGATAAGAATCTCTATTTGAGTATGCAACCGTATAAGGGGGCATATATAAAGCGTAGGGGCTTGCCCCTGCAGAAAGGGATTGAAGATATATAGACTCTCTTCCTCGCTGCAAAAGGCGAGGAAGAGACGAGTGTTTCAACAGTCCCAATGAATAAACGTTTTTTTAGAAAAACAATAAATTCAACAAACAAATGAATAAGCATATATTCTTAATGGGAATGGCTGCTGCCATGTTTATGACCAGCTGCACAAACGAGGACGACCTCGCTGGCGGTAGCAACAATCAGCGACTGAACTCTGATGTGCCTATCGTGCTTTCTGCTGGTCAGCAGGCAAACAAGACCCGCGCATCGCTCGGCAATGTTGGTGCTGATGGCAACTATGACGGCACATTCGATACACCTGCCGACAAGAACCTCGGCTTCTTCTGTCTTGCTACTGGCAAGATTGCAGCTAAGCAGGAAATTACTTGGCAGGAAGGCAACGACAACCCTAACTTCCTTTGGTTGGAGAATATTCAGGCTAAGGCTGTGACTTCTAACGATCTCGACTTAGGCAAGCGTGTTACAGACCTTACACTCTTCGACGAGAATGGTGGCACAACACCTACTCTGCACTATTACCCGATGGGTAGCCAGTATAGCTATACATTCTATGGCTATTATCCTTACTCAACGAATGTGGTGCACAACGGCAATAAGTACAGTGTAAAGATTAATGGTCTTGACGGTACAACCGATCTTATCTGGGGTAAGTCGTTCGTTGATCCTAACGATCTTGACAAGGAGGACGCTTACAGCGCAAAGTATCTGCGCGACAAGAAGAAGCGCGTAGAGGCTGCCGGTCAGACATGGAATGAGAAGACCCACAAGGAGAACCGTCCGCAGCTCACCTTCGTGCACAAGCTCATGAAGTTGAACATCATCCTCAGAAAGGGTAATGGCGGAAGTACTCGTGTTGCAAAGTTGGGTATCAAGTCGGCTAAGCTCCTTAATGTGGCTGACGCAGGTACACTTACTATTGCTGACCTCGACAATCGTCTCGATGCTTTGAAAGACGATGTTAAGGGTAAGGAAGGCGAGTTTGTTGTCGATTGGACTACTGCTAAGAACCATAACACTGAGGCTACTGCCTTCAAGTTGAAGGACAAGGAAGGCAATGTTATCGGCACCCCAACTAACGGTCCGTACCTCGGCGAAAACAATGAGGTTACTGTTGGTGACGGTTTCCTCCTCCCCGTGCCGACACTGATGACTGGTACTAACGAAGACGGCTCTACAAAGTATGTAGACAATGGCTACCTTGGTACAGACGCTAAAGCATTTGCTAACAAGGGTATCTTCCGCTTGCGTGTAGAGTACTACCTTGAAGGCGAACCCGACAAGGTGTACAAGGCAGCACAGTACGAGATTACTCCAACGTTCAAGACCGCTGCTGGTAAAGTGGTTGATGAGCCTTGGCAAGCTGGTTACGAGTATGACATCGTAATCTCGGTTTCTGACCCAGAGCAGATTCAGACACATGGCTATCTCACTCCGTGGGAGAAGCGCATAATCGAACTCGAATAAGCATTACAATTATAGAGAGGGTGTGGCGTTAAGCCATACCCACTCTTAATGATTTCTCAGACAAAAACACTCCAACACCCAACAAACACCCTAAGACATACAACTGGTGTAGCCCACGATAGGGCAGCACCCACTAAAGTAGAAATATCAAAGCCCCACAATATATAAAGCAACACGCTGGTGCAGCGCGATGCCGCACCTTTAAACATAACATAGTAAAAATGAAGAAATTACTCTTGACATTCTTGATGCTCTCGGCAGTGTTCTCCGCTCGGGCGCAGAAGCTCGCCGTCAACACCGATGTGCTTATGGATGCGTGCATGATACCAAGCGTCGGTTTGGAGATGACGGTCGGCAACTGGTCGACCCTCGGACTCAATGTGCTCGGATGTAATAAGCCGTATGGCAAGAACATAAAGTTGTTGGCAGCACAGCCCGAATACAGATACTACTTCTCAGGACGTCCGATGCATAGCTTATTCGTTGGCGTTGGAGGCGTAGGCGCAATTTACGATGCTTCTATAAAAGGAAAAGTGTACAAAGGAATAGCTTACGGTGGTGGCATCACATTTGGTTACGTAATGAATGTCACGAAGCGACTCTTTATCGACTTCCACGCCGGAGTGGCTGCTGTGGGCTACAATCGTAAGGAATACTTCGCAGGAGATAACTACGGTGACTATGTTGTAGGCGGACTCAACAAACCGAACGCATCAGGATATTACCTCATGCCACAACGCATAGGCATCTCAGTGGCTTACATCCTCAAATAATATAATAACACACAATAACAATGAAACGAAACTTTTTACGACATATATGCTTCGCGCTGATAGCTATACTGCTTGTCACCTTCACTGCTACGGCTGCCGTTCTGCAGCAAGACGACGGAGGCTCGCGTAAGGTGAAGATCAAGGTGTACTTGAAGATGGGTAAGAAGGGCGAGCCAAAGCCTGCAAAGACAGTGCAGTATTGTACATCATTCCGCTCTATCAACAAGGCTCTTGATGCAGCCAATCGTATCAACGTGGCTAACACGAAGGTGTTCAGTGGCGATTCGAAAGCATTGGAGAAAGAACTACGTTCGCTCGGCATAGCATTCAAACTCTCTAAGTCGAATGGTGAGATTGAGGAGTTCCTCATGAGCGGTCAGGGCGTTGTTGTCTTCGACGAGGAGTACGGTGCAAAGGCTGTAGAGATAAAGTCGGGACAGGACAAGTTCACGGTGACGCTTGAGAGTAGCGACCAAATTCTTGACGAGACCGTTGTCGATGGTAAGTATCGCAACACCAACCCTACGATGAAGCCCGTGCCTGGTATGGACACTGGCGATAGAGTGACGTTCAATGTCAACTTCACCATCCCAGAGGGTTACACCACAGAGAAGTCGCGCATCATCTGCCAACCGATGGCTGTCGACTGTCAGACCGAAGACACTATAGCCTATCTGCAGCCCATAATACTTGAGGGTGCAGAGTATCATAAGAAGCAGGATAAGCGTATGGGCTTCAACTATATGAAGAACGATTCGGTGGCTCGTGGCTACGACCCATCGTACGTTTTGGAGCGCGATAAGGAGGTGGCTTATACTACCAATGTCACCTTTAAGAAGCCCGATAAGGAGAAGACATACCGAGGAAGTTATCGCGTTGTGCTTGAGGACTATCATCATCGCACATGGGATAGTGGAGAGATGACAACTGGCTCGTGCCTTGCGTTCAAGCCGTTGAAGTTTCTCGACTTCTCAGTGACGGCTGCCGATATGCCACTCACAAGCGAGTTCCAGGAGGCAGCAGAGGAGAATATGGCTAACGTGACCCGCGACTTGCGACTGAAGTTCGCCGTTGGTAAGGACGTGTTGCTCAACGACTCGATGAACATAGTAGAGCAACAAGCCATTGTGAAGGAGCTGAAGTCGTACGGCGATTTGCTTTGGGACGTACAGGTACAGGGCGGTGCTTCGCCTGAGGGTAGTGTGGAACTCAACACCCGACTTGCTACACAGCGTGCGGCTGTGGCTCGCAATATTCTGAAGCGCCACTTGAGCTCGGACATACGTGTGTCGACACTCGAACCACGCGTGTTCACCTGGGAAGACGTGCTTGAGCAAGTTGGCAAGAATGGCAATCAGGAGGTGTACGACGCAGTGAAGAACACCATCGAGACATACAAACCGAACGAAGTGTTCGGAATGTTGAAGACACAGCCGTTCTTCGAGAGCGATATCGTACCTATTCTTGAGAACCTGCGTATCATGGTTGTGAAGTATCGTTACGAGATAAAGCATGTCATGAACGCAGAAGAGGCTGTGGAGAACTACTTCGCACACAAGCGCGAATATATCTCGGGCGAGAAGAAGATGTCGAACGGTGACTATTTCAACCTCTTGGCTACAGTAACTGACAGCTTGGAGCTCGACACCATCACAACACTTGCTTACAAGCACATCATTGCGCAGTCGGACTACACACGTCTGAAGCTTGCGCCATACGTGGCTAACCAGATGGCACTGATGGCAAGTCGCAGAGGTATGCCCGATGTGAACATCCTGAAGCCGTTCATCGACTTCCGTAAGGGTGTGAACCAAATGGATATGAGCGACCGCTATAACCCAGTGAAGATAAACCGCGAGCAGATAGTGCTCAACCAAGCCGTGATGTACTTCCAGGAGGCAAAGCTCGACACCGCGATGTTCTTCATTGAGATGTTGGAGAAAAAGAATGTGCAGCTGCAGGCTACAAAGCGCCTACGTATGCTCATCACATTCCAGCAAGGCTACCCGTTCTATATACAGGGCTTGATAACCGACCCAGAGCAGGTGGCAAAGATAAAGGAAGCTGAGCGCTACGTGTTCAGTACGGGCGACGACAACCGTGCTATCATCTACACCGAACTGCACGGATATCTTAACAAATCGCGCAAAGAATGCGAGGCTCTTATCGACCGTATGCCCGACGATAACCCAAAGAAGTGGTATCTGAAAGGCATTATATGGGCTGACGAGTGGGGACGTGAACCGCAGATAGATGACTACTCGGCAGCAAACAGCGGTTTTAAAGAACTCACGGAAGAAGAGGAGAACGAACTGCTGCGCACCGACCCCGAGAAGGCAGAAGAGTACTACAAGCAGCTTGACGAGTATAAAAAGAAGAACACCGGACCGCAGCTTGACGTAAGCAAAGTGCCGTTCTACCTCGCCTACTTCCAGCATAGCTTCGATCTGGAGCCTAAGTTCATACGCCTGTATCGCAACGAGGGCAATGTGAACGACGACATCCGTAAGAAGTCGAAGTATATGCGAAAAGATATTCCGGCTTATCGAAAGAAGTTCGAGATACTCAAAGCCTACACCGACCGTAAGAAGGCTGAGGAAAGCGGAGCTGTAAGTGAGACAAAGGAAGAAGTGCAGTCGGCAGATAACAAGGATAACACCGCTGACGATAACAAATAAGACCAAGAACAATGAGCATTAACATCATACGCCTTTACGCAACAGCGATTTGTCTGATAGGTGGCTTGAGTTGTAGTGTAGCAAGAACGACAACGTTCAGTGTCGCTCCACGTGCTATCACACAGGTGCCCGACTCACTATGGGACGAGTCGGGCGACGAAGACACCATTGGCAAAACTCGCCACAACTACGCTACGGAGTTCAATGCCCTCAAGTACGTGCTTGAGGACCGCTATCGTGGCTATGACGACACCTTCAGAAAGAAGTGGTACGACCACCTCTTCTTAGGCTTCGGCGGAGGATTGCATAAAGACTTAGAATATCCAGGCTATAACCTCTCGCCAATCACGATGGCGCACGTGAGTGTGGGTAAGCAGTTCAACCCCTACCATACAGTGCGCCTTACAGCCGGATTGGGATATGGCTACTATGAGGGCAACAAGAAGAACTATAAACAGTGGCAAGGTTCTGTCGACTGGATATATAGTCTGTCGACGTTGATGGACGGCTATTCTCCGTCTCGACTGCTCGATGTGTCAACAGTGTTTGGCTTTGGCGTGCGTCACAACACAACAAACATAGTTGACAACCATCGCACACGATACGAAATACGCGGAGGTGTGCAGGGAAAGATATTCACCGGTCCGCAAGGATACCTCACTATAGAGCCGTATGTAGGTGTCAAGTCAAGACACCTGCATAATAAGTTCGGAGGCTTCTATGGTGTAAACATCGGTATGGTGTACTATCTGCACAACAACCTCTCTATCGAGGATCGTATGCGCTATATGAAGAACCGCCCTGAATATGTGGACAGCACAATGCAGTGGCATCCGCAGAAATGGCGTACACCATGGTTTGCCGAGCTCTCAGGAGGCATGGCATGGTGCGTGGGAGGTGAAAATGTGAGCCCAAAGATGGGACACTCTACGAAGATGTCTGTAGGTAGATGGTTCTCGCCGTCGGTAGGTGTGCGCCTTAGCTTAGGACTCACCTCCGCCACATGGGACAAAACCCATGAGGCAATGGGCGAACAGGACGAGGATAGACGCGCTATGCTAAGCATACCAGTGCAAGACGATGCTGTTGTCGACCTGCATGATATGACCGCTGATGCAACCGCAGAGGCTCTTATCAATCCGTTAGGATTTATGAAGAACTACTCTTTCGACCAACCATTCAACGTGGCGTTAGCATTCGGTGGCGGTCTTAGTTGGATTATGCGAGAGCAGAAGACCCATCTGCGCACCATTAGTACGTTCTACACGGCAGGCTTACACCTCTCGTATAACCTCAGCAACGACTTGCAGGTGTTCCTCGAACCGAGCTTCACCAACTATAACTACCGAATACCGTATCGCAACATAGACGCAGTGAAGCGTTTCAACGCCCAAAGAGTAGTGGTTCGTCTTGGTTTTACAGCCTATACACGTGCTACAAACTATCGTATGAGGAAGCAAGATGACTATGAGGCACCACGCATTCCGCTTAGCTTCGGTTTGGGCGCAGGTACGATGCTGTTCAACACCAAGAAGACATACGAGGGCGCAGCGTTCAACTATAATGCACAGGCCTTCGTTGAAGGACATTTCGGTAAGGTGCATGGCGTACGTGCTTCGTTCGAATACTTGTCTATCAATAGCGTTGCGCCGGACAGCTATACTGGCACAACCGAGTATGGTACAGAATACACCACTACTGGACTCTTCAAGAACAACTACAAGCGAGGCTTCGTGGCACTCAACTATTTGCTGAATGTCACCAACCTCTGCTCAGGCTACCAAAGCAATCGTATGTTTGAAGCGGAGTTGTTCGCAGGTCCGGCGTTGCTGCTGTCGTTAGGCAATAGCACAGAACCCGATGGTTCGATAAAGGTGAACAGTTCGCATACCATGTCGTACTCACCAAGAAAGTACAACACCAGCCCGCTTATGGGTGCCAATGGAGGTATCAAGATAAAGATGAACGTGGCTAAGCACATCGCTGTGACGCTCACACCGCAGCTCTACGTAGTGCGTTACGACCCAAGTATGCTTGGCGTTAATATGCTGAAGCTGCGCACGTTCCAGACACTCAACCTCGGTGTGCAGTATACACTATAATCGGTGTGCAGTACGTATTATAAGTAAATAATAGGGCGGAGGAACCAACACCTTCGCCACTCTTAAAGCTATACAAGATATGAACATGAGAAAAATCGCTATAGGCTTGCTCGCTTTCGCACTTGTTGCGCCTTCGATTGCTTCTGTCTCGCTGAAGGACAAGAAGGACAAGAAGGAGAAGAAACCGAAGACCGAAAAGAAAGCAAAGGTCGACAATAAAACAAAGACCAGCAAAGCGTTAAGTTCTAATTCGCCACGCAAGGTGCAGACCATCAATGATGTAGAAGCCGCAATTTTGGGTATAGAGAAGATTGTGTCGCACACACTCGTTGAGGTGGAACCTATTGTGCAGCAGATTTGCGAGTCGCAACAGACCAAGAAAAGCGTGTGCCCACGTATCTACGTAGGCGCAGCCAATGCCTTTTGGCTCAAATCGGGTGTCAGCGATACCACATACGCTTTGAAATATATCGACAAAGCAATAGAACTCGACCCCCATTATAGTCCTGCCTATATGCTCAAGGGCGACATCTACAAGTGGGCTGACGACACTACTGTAGCTGTAAACTACTATAAGAAGGCGATGGAGATGGCTCCCAACGACTTCAGAACGTATCGTAAGTATGCAGCGTTTGTAGAGGCAGGTTTGGACAAGGTGACAGAGCGTGCGTTTGCGGGCGATACAGAGGCTCAAGAAGAAGTACGTAAACGTAGAGCAAAGCTGGAAAATATATACGCAATGGCTAAGGAAGCCAATCCTACATTCCCATATAATCGTGATTGTGCACGTTTATATGCTGCATACGGTCTTACTACAAACGAGGTTCAAAAGGGTGTTCAGTTGTATGATGAAGCTCAAAAGGACTCTTTAGAAGCTGACGACTATACATCACAGGCCCGAATGGTATATACCTTTGTGGACAATGCCGATGGTAACACAAAGTTGCAGCTCTATACGCGCATTATGAATATTTGCGATAGTGGTTTGGTTAGATATCCTGCATACTATTATATTCTCTCCACTGGTGCGGATTGGGCGAACAGAGCGTATGATCTTGTAAAGAAGCAGCAAGGTGAAGCTCTTTATGAGTATAAGAAGTTGTTCGCTTCAAGAGCATTGGAGTATAGTGAAACTTTGATCGCAAGCAAAGACACAGCTATTACTGATTTGAATTACTTGAATTATGGTAAGGCACTTATTAATAACAATAAGTTAAATCAGGGAATAGATGTGTTGAAGGAATTGCTAAAGAGCCCGACAATTAAAGATGATCAGGTAGCTTCTGCAATGGGTGTTATCAGTAACACCTATAAGGATATGGGCGAATACGATAAGGCTGAGACGGCTTATCAAGAGTATATCAATACTGTTGAGAGCAATGGTAAGCTGAACTATTTCCATCTGCAGAACTATGCTGTGATGTATAAGGATAAGGCGGAAGAGTGTGTCGGAATGGAGCAGGTGGCAGCTTATAAGAAAGCGTTTGATATATATGGACAGGCTGCAGAACGATTCCCTGATTATGCAGACTATGGCTATATCAACCAGCTTCAGTTGAGTCCGTTAATTGACCCTGACCAAGAGGCAGGCGTTGGATTGCAACCTGCTTTGAAGCTGTATAATAGCGTTTCTGCAAATGCTTCTTGGCAGTTGATGGCAACTCGTTATTTGGTAGGCTACTACTTCAATGTGAAGAAGAGCAAGGAGTTAGCTCGTAAATACTTTATGCGTTGGCACGAGCTCGACCCAGACAACGAGACAGTCAAGCGAAACATCGCAATCTTGTATAAGGTTAAACTATAAGATGAAGATATAACTTCACATCAGATATTAGGCTATGGCAGCAATGTCATAGCCTTTTTTGTTCATTCGGAAAACCCTTTTTTATATAGAAGCAATATATCATAGTAAAGTATCAGTACGCGAAAAAATCTACCATATCTCCCAGTGTCGCTGCAACTTACAGATTACGAGCATGTTAAAGGCTGGCAGATATGCTTCCGAGAGCTATATCTGCCAGCCTATCTACCAGACATCTACCATTCATCTATCATTCTATCCGTTGTCTAATCTGCTACGTCGTTCTCATTAGTCTTCTGCGGCAACATTGTTGCCCTGCTGCGGCAATATTGTTGTCCTGCTGCGGCAATATTGTTGTCCTGCTGCGGCAACATTGTTGTTCTGCTGCGGCAATATGTGAAAGGCATGAAGCAATATAAGG
>ERZ1026856.1004-NODE-1004-length-15216-cov-7.224985_pt1 | contig 15216 bp, 4 predicted proteins | sample MGYA00380158_ERZ1026856 | MGnify/ENA primary metagenome ERZ1026856 (study PRJEB33269, sample SAMEA4719794) | human gut metagenome | biome: human-associated habitat; feature: organic feature; material: feces | place: Cameroon | collected 2013-10 ...
ACAATGAATAATGAACAATGAATAATGTAGCAAGCCTTGCACATTATTCATTGTTCATTATTCATTGTTCATTTATTCATAATCCTCGTCAGTAGCGCACGATTCATCGGGGATAAGTTGCACGCTAACCTCATCGTCGCCTGAGCAGACAACGTAGAGATGTATTTGATTACCTAAGTCGTAAGTGATGCTTTCTTCTGACGCTCCGAGTTCTTTTAATCCTTTAGATTTTAACAATTTACAAATGCTTTCATACACTGCCTTTGCACCAGAATGAAGCTTAATTTCTGCACCTATTGTGTAGACCAAAGCCTCAGGATTGAACTGCTGACCATTAGTAGCATATATAGAAATGTCATTATTGAATTCGAGGTACTTATTTACGCGCACCATGTTAGAGAGTTTGCACTCATAGTCTGCACGGCTACGATAGTAGCCATAAGGGGTATCTGAGGGTTTCACGCTGCATGTGGCATCCTTTTCACCCTTTTCTGCAAAGACGGGAACAGCCTTAGTGGCTGGAGCCCAAAGGTCGATGCCATACATCTTCTGTCCATCAAGTTCGAGCGAAGCAACAATGCGTTCTACATCTACATATCGACTTTCCACCCATTGATCGTGTTGGGGGAAACCTATTTCAGCAATGTTCACACCCTTGTCGAGTTTCTTTACTTCACCCTTTTCGTCAATAAATCCGTAGTCGTGCTTTCCAAGTTGTGCAATGCGTGTGCCGTCCTGAAGCGTGTAACCATTCTCAAAACGCTCCTTGCCTTGAATCTCATCCTTTAGGTTAATAAGCACAATTTTGTCTTTATTCTCTCCATTTCTGTCGAAAGCCCAAAGCAAATCATCGCCAGCCCACTGCAGCAAGAAATATTTGCCACGTATCAGCACCTCGCCGTCCTTGTCCATAACGCCCATTCCGTCTTCGCCACTATAGATAAAATTGTTTCCGTTTACAGCAATAACGTGCTTAATTCTCTCAGAAGGTTGCAGCACCCACTCGCCTTTCTCATTGATGAGACCGCCTCTACCGTCGGCATCATAAGCACCAAGCAGCCCATTAACGAATTGCAAACTTTCTTTGGTCTTCGCGCCTTCAAAGTTGATTTTACTTGTTTTAAATTCTCCCAGGGTTTTACCTTTAAGACTGATGATTTGCAGAACCATCTGGTCTTTTTCAGCATCCGCATATTTTTTTTCAAAAGCCAAGCACTTACCTTCGCCAATATACTCAAGTCCCTTATATTTTCCTGGGGCAACAATGGTCTTTCCTCCATCGTCTACAATGCCTTTTGTGCCATCTTCAGTCTCCACAATGGCATAGCCTTCGTAAAGTCCCTGGGCAGCAATAATGGTCTTTCCATCTATTTTTGAAAGATCGGCAACTTGCTCGCCATCGCGGTTGATAATGGTAACGGGCTTTCCTTCTTCGGCAGCAAGAGCTAACCCGCCACTAAAGTCGCTCACGTCTACCCATTTCTTTTCGCCAACTTGTTGTGGCTTTGCATCAGCCGTGTAGAGTTCATATTTCCCATCATTGTTCTCGATAAAGAAACGTCCGCAATACGCGGCCTGCGGCATGTCGTTGAATTCGGCATCAAATAGAACTTTGCCATCTGTAGAGATCATGCCCCAACGACCATCGGAGCTACTCCTAAAGGGTATATACTCTAATTCTGCGCTTTTCTGTCCGCAAGATGAAAGCAGTGCTACTAACGTAAGAAGCAGACAACTTAATTTGTTCAAGTTTTTCATACAAAATGAGTTAGATAACGTTCCATTTTAAGTTAGGCTTTTTGTCCTGTTTTACAAAACGTTATGGGGTTAATACAAAGGGTTAATGTGTGGCAAATATAGCATAAAGTGTGAATAACTACAAATTAAAATGTCAAAATCAATCTAATGCGTGCTAATATTATTACTAAAACCGTTTTTTCTCATTAAAAATAGTGAAGCAAAGACGAAAAAATGAACAATGAATAATGTAGCAAGTCTTGCACATTATTCATTGTTCATTGTTCATTATTCATTATATTTCACCCAAACTTTTTTTCCTGCCACGACATACAATCCAGGACGTAATACTTTTGTGAGATGCCTTTTATTTACATTTCGTTTTATAACAGTGCCATTGAGCGCGTAAACAGTGACGAATGTTTCTGCTTTACAAATGCCTTTTATGCCCGTTGCCATAGTGCTGCCATAAACAGTTACGTTGTGTGCTGGCATGGTAGCTGGTATGCCTTCCCATCCTGAGAATGTTTCATTTTCAGAAATATCTACCACTCGCGGACTGATCGCAGCTCCATAAGCCAAACTGTCTTCTGCAAAAATGGTATCATTCAACACATACGTTAACTTATAATAGTTCACTTTGTAGGTGGCAGTATACACCACATCGTGCGCTGGGACAGTTGCATCCACAGTAGGCGTCCAGCCTGTAAATGTGTAACCAAGCTTTTCAGGATTTTTTGGAGCTGTTATGGAATCGCCATAACATAAATTTTGAGTCTGCTTAACGCCATCCATAACAAAGGTTACACCATATTCATTCTTTACATTCAGCAAGAAGGGGCTACTTGGAAAGCCCATAGTTTGTTGCGATTGAAAGGTTATGGTTTCGGTTGCAAAAGCTTCTTTACCCGTTGCAACATCCTTCACCCTAAAACTTATGGTTTCGCCTTCAGCTTTATTGCTCCTAACTCGCAAATAAATATAAGGGTGTGCTCCGTCTGTTTTGTGTACAGCCTTTCCACGACATTCATTGTTACAGAATGCTGCAATTTGATAGGTCGATTTGTCTGCTACGCTTTTACCATCTATGGATAAAATGTCAACATACACCGTCATGTCATATTGAAAAGCGTATGGATTAAAATCCCAACTAAGTTCATTTGCATTTGCCTTCATAGCCAAAGCCACGAAAATGAGCATCCAGTGTAATATTTTTACTTTCATATCTTCTTCTTTTTTGGGGGTAAAGAGCTGTTTAGTCCTTTATGCTAAGTCAACAAAAAAACATTTCAATATTTTGAAGCATACTCTTGAGCATATCTCAAGAGCATGCCTCAATGATACTTAAAGGGGGTGTTTCAAAAAATTCTGATTATTTTATCATGAACTTTTGACCATCAATGATGTAGATGCCACGTTCTAACTTCTTAAGACTTTCAATAGTTGCATCAGCATCAATAAGGATGCCTTCGACATTGTAAATTCTCATTCTGCGAGTAGCATCTCCATTCACGTTGTGCACACCAGTGGTTTCAGAAAGTGTTAGGACATAGGGCACCTTGCGACTTCCTATTACCTCAGGAGTAAAGGTTAAGTTTTGCTGAGCAATGTACGTGTTGCCATTGCTCTTATCCTCCACAACAAACGAGATGTTGGTTGTGTTGTCGCCATAAATTGTCAGATAATGATTATTGCCAACCCAACGGCTTTCTCCGCGACACTCATTTCCTGCGAAAGCATAGATGCGGCATTGCTCGTTGTCGATGCCCAAAGGCAATTCCACAATACGTGCAATCACATTCATTGTTGAGGGATACTTGTGAACATCAACCGTGGTGAATGCAGACGCGTTGGTTACGTGGTCTGCCTTAGGCAATTTTGCTCTTGATGTTCCCTTTGCAGAGAAGTCAAAAGTCAGCGTTTTGTCAGTACCCGACTTGTAGATGTAGCCTTGTCCAGGGACAAGAGTCTTTAAGGTACCCTCCCAATAACCATCAGCAAACGCTGCGAATCCGAGTTGCGAAGTCAAACAATCACCCTCAGCAGCGTTGGGCAAAAAGTCATTCACGTTTCCTTCTTCCTTATTAGGATAAGAAATCCAATTCCAACCAGCGCGTAACACAATAGGAGTGTCTGCAAGACTGTGAAGGTGACCTTTAAAGCTCTTCATTAACCCATAAGAGGCAAGCATTTTGTATGCCTGTCCTGGTTGCAAAGTTTCAACATCGCCAACATTTCCATAAGCAGGGTCGGTGATGGTTTCATCAAACTGACTGACTACGCGTGTTACACCCCCCATAAAGTTACTAACCGAAATAGGTTCATTCACGTAAGTAGAAACCCAATTCCAACCTCTTGACAACGTTAACGATTGCAAGAATATTACACGTTTGAATTTAGCTTCAATATGCTTTGCTTCATTAACCTTGGTTGTGAGTTGATGGTCTTCAGAAACTTTTTGGTCATTCACATACCAACCTTCAAAGATGTAATCTTCGTCGGCATTTGCTGTTAGACGTAACACATCGCCATACGAATAGACGCCCGACGCCGAACCCGTGATAACACCTCCCTCGTTAGGCTCATCAACCGCTACAGCGTAGGTCTTTAGTGAATAGTTAGCTATGATGTCAAGATTCTCGAGTGCCACGTGTTCAAGTATCTTATCTGTAGACACAACTTCACCATTCACCGTCCAATTCTTAAACGCATAGCCCTCATTCGCCTCAGTTGTCAATTTCAACAACGTGCCATATTTCACGCGCATAACCTGGGGCGTTTCTGCTTCAACAGCATCTTGTACCTTTCGTATGCTACCTGCCGATTGCGGATAGGTTGAAGTGTTGAGGTTAACCATGCCTTCGCGGAACAGAATCCAACCCGCCTGCTTGCCATTTTTTCCCAAATAGCCTTCTTGATCTTTAACTTCAGCCGTGTTAACGGTGAGCACAAAGTACCCATTTTCAGCATGCTCATTCAGCAAAGTGAAATCGAGCGTAAAGGTTTTATTGTCCTCGGTTGAAATAGCTACCGAAGTTACATCTTGCTTCACACCTTGCACGACAAGCGAGATGTCGGCAGTTGTGAAAGTTGAGGGGTCTACACACTTATTAAACATCACCCGAACCTTGCTTAAAGGCTCTGTGCAAAGTGTGCCTTCGGCAGGGATGCCCTCAATCGTAGCAACCTCGAGCTGCAAATCAGGCACAGGTTCAAAGGTGAGCAAATACGTTTCGCTATTGCTTGAAGTCAGATTGTCGGCAAAGTGAATTTTATTTTCATAAAGAGGATCTTTACCATCGCGGAGCGTACAATCGGTTTGCCAGAAATTGCGCAAGGGCATAAGCTTACCATCACGCTTTCGGACTACCGACTTTAAGGTAGCCATGCCATAAGTGGGGTCAACTACGTTGCCATAATTCCAACCGAGTTCTTCGGCAGAAACAGTCAGCGCATAATCCGTGTCAGACACCTTTTGCATGTTAGCTACTTGCGCCAAGGCAACCGTTTCAACCTCTCCATCCGACAGATAGAGCATGTCGGGTGTATCGTTGGCATCAACCATATCGTTGGTCATAAAGCCCACGCATTTGCCATTGCCATTTTCAACTTCTAAACTGCGAATCAGTTCGTGAATTGTAACGTCGCCAAGGAGTGACAAATCAGCATTTCCGTAGCTCGTAACATGGGTTGCCTCCACATTGTATTTTGTGAAGTGTCCAAGCAGCGAACTCTTAATCCACCACTGCGCATAGGCAGTGCTCTTTGCAGGGATGGTGCCGAATTCCGTTTCAACCGTTCCCCCAAGGGCAAGTGTTTTTTCAGTGCCATTAAGCTGACTGCTCATCAGTTCAAAGTCTATGTTTAAGCCCTTTTCGTTGTCAATAATTTGGGGTTGGTCGGTATACATTCTTACATCAGTAGCATCGCCATAGCCCGTATTGTTAATAAGGAGCGAAAATTCAGCCTCTTCGCTTGGTTCAGTTTTCTCGGTAAGCGGATTATCGCCCTTAATGTCGCGCTGCATAAAGTAGGTGAGGTCGAGATTGGGCGAAGGCTTCACAGTGAGTGTCACAGGTGACAAGTCGCGTTTTACGGAGAGCCCAGTGAATGGGTCAACATACGATAAGCTACCTCCAAACGCGTAGTACTTGCTAACCATGGGAGCTGCATACTTGGTAGGGATGAACAGTATGGTTGCCACACCTGTTTGCTGCGCATCCAAGGTCCAACCTTCGTCTAAAGAAAGTTTGCCATTAAATCCTTTTAGAGATTCAGGATTGATTTGGAATTCATGACTGGTTGCTACATTGCCCTTTTCATCTTTTACGGTTAATGCCAACTTCACATCCTTCATTGCTGTGGATTCGTTACCATTAAACACAGTGAGCGTACCACGGAATGCTTGACGAGTCATCACCATTTTTTGAGAGAATTGCAAGGTGATGGATGCACAAACTGAAGATTGTCCTTCATTAATCATTTCCCATAACTTAGCAACGTGTTCTTTTGTATAATCAGAAGGTTTATAATATCCCAATTCATTAAAATGCTCACGCGTAGATTGCATTATATTGATATTTTCATTCAAAGAATCCGCGATTGATTCAGGAATATCCCCAGACAAATACCTTTTGCGACGATTGTAAAAGTCATGAAACTGCTTCAAAGACAAAGCTTCTGGCTTAAAACACTTTATTTGTTCAAAGTCACTATGTAAGTAATCTATAGAATCTGTTAAGACACACATTTCTTCATAAGAAACATCATCCCATTCTTTTTCATTACCCCATATGATTTTATTGACATTTGAAAATGCATTGAGCCTCGTATGTATTACATCTAATTCACCAAGAACAGAACTAATATAATCAGTTGTCTTTTTTGCCTTTACTTTTGGTATATTCGAATTATTAACACTATCCTTTAAATGGTCACAAGCATGCACAAAATCATTTGCACAATCAGCAGCAATATCAATCCATCTTTTCCATTTCAACATCTTTTTGCCGAAAGATTTGTAATTAGCTAATTTATCAGCAGGAACAAAATGTCCGAATACAGATGTTACTGCGTCATCAAACATATTATCGATAGTTTTACTTGCACTCGTATAGCATTTATAAGCACCATCAAAATTAGTTTGCATATTTACACAGGCATCAAATGTGGAAGCGACACTTTCTAATAGATCATATATACCCTTAGCTTGCTGAAAAGCATTAGGATCATCATCATCTTCAACATCACTACCTGTAAATAGTTTCGCCATAGACTTTAATGTCTCAACAGCATCACCCACAAAATGACTTGCACATTTTAATCCCGCAATTAACAATCCATTTTGGCAAGGTTCACAACCTTTATCTTGATAAGTAGAAACATTCGAATTACCAGAAGATGATCCATAATAGCCACCACCAATAGAGCCTGGTCCAAAACTTGGTCCAGAAACCCAATCGCCACCATATGTACCATTTCCTGAATTCTCCCAAGTAGAGGGATCGTCACTTTTACAAGTACCAAGTTGCATAGCTATTTCATATCTATGCCATTTTCGATCCAATCCACAATCCCAAAAATACAGAGTACCTATTTGACCTACACAAGGATCATCATCTATGGATTTCACACGTACCATCGCATTTGCTTTAGATTCCGTTACATGCGTAACTCTTACAGGAATCAAGACACTCTGCTGAGGAGCAAGAGTTATAGGTGTATTTTGAGACAATGCTTCAAAATGAAGTGTTCTAAATTCTGTTGGCAATAATAGTTGAACATCCTCTGCTGTTATCAAACCTTTATTAGTAAGTATTGCATTGAATATAAGCGATTCTCCTTCTGCCAAACTTTTTGCATTGATATTCTTTGGTACACTTAATTCTACTATAGGAACTGGCACACTTGTCTCGTATTTCACAGTTGTAACAACTGAATATTCATCCTTGACAGTGGTTTCTTCAACCTTCCAATCCACTGAAATAGCTTCAACGCTTAAATTTACTGTTTTCAGATTTTCTACACCTGGATCTACTAATAAATTATTCTTGTAGGAATTATGTTTAGATGCAGACACACTTACAGTATAATATCCTTCGGGTAAAACAGCAATAAATTTACCATCTTCTCCCGTTGTTCCTGATTTTATAATTGCACCTGTTGTGGGGTGAGTAACAACTACAGAAGCTCCTGCAAGATGTGGTTTTTCTGCCGTATAGTACGTATATTCATCACACACATCAATAATCATTGTACCTGTAGATTCTGATACAGGTTCAATGCTGAAAGGTATAGACAACCCCTCACCATTTGAACAATTCAAACCTATCGTACCCAAAATAGGAACATTAAGTTGCATCTCCTCTGTAGGAGCAAATCTAAGAATTACGCTTGCAGATTCACCATATTTAAGAGAAGACATTTCACGCGGAGTTACAGATTTCATCCATGAAGGTATTTCCAACGTGATTTTCCCAGTTTCACCCTTACCTGTGTTTGTAATGGTAAAAGGATAATCACGAGTAGCCCCTTTTATCATGGTTGTATTAATTCGGAGTATTTCCGCCTTCAATTGACCTTGTTTTTCCCTACAATAATAATAGAGTGTAGTAGTTAATGAAACTCCCTCATCTGATTTAGTTACCAACTCTATACGCTGCCAATCAGAACCTTCACTAACAGAAGTAGCGTCAATTGCAAAATCTACATCAAATACAGAGTTTGCATCAACATGAGATGGACAATTGACAGTTAAATTACAATTATCGGGCTTTGATATAGTCTTTACCGTAACATTTGTCAACGGAAGATTTCCTGAATTTGATATGCTAAATTTACCAGTATAGATTTCTCCCAATAGAGCTTCACATGTAATAGCTGTTTTTGAAACCTGTTTTATTCCATAAAAGTCAAATGCAGCCATCTCTGTTCGAAGTTCTTCCTTAGGATAGCATGCTCCTATAATAAAATGTCCCATTTGACCAGTATACGGCTCATATTCCACAGAGAAAGTGCCATCATTGTTTGTTCTCACATTAAGTACATGTCTGTAATTATCATTTATAACATATACTTCAACATCCTTTTCAGCAACATCAGCACCAGAAATACTACCAGAAATAAGCACCTTTTCTCCTGGTCTATAGATACTTTTATCCGATTTCACTGTCACAGAGAATGGAGAAACTGTTTTTATGGTCACCACATTCGAACAATTGTTGGTAGTACAAAGTTCTTTAATTGCATTATCATCATTTACGACAGCATGTACTTTAAATTCCCCAATGGAAGACGGCATCGTAACTTCTTTAGTTAGTACGACATTTTCTCCAGGTTTCAAACTTTCCTTAAGATACAATGTTGCAACAGCAGAAGAAGAGTTGCTCATATAAATACCAACCTTCGTGTGATCAGAAAGTTCATGTGATCCTGTATTTGAAACAGTAACTTCAACAAGTACGGAACCTTTAGCATTAACTTCATTTTCAGAAACTACAAACGACTTTATTTGTGCATCAGGCAAAGTTTGGTCGCTCACTGCGAACCATACATTACCCGTAGCAAAGCCTTCGGCTGTGGCTTTAAGCACAGCCGTAAATCCATCGTCGGTTATGTCGTTACCCTTTGACTTTACCACAAACGAGGTTTCAGCATTGCCCGCAGAAATAGTAACCGTTCTTGGATACTCAAGGTCGGCATCATGATCGCTACAAATGTTAACGGTCAAAGAATGGGTCGTAGCTGTATTACGCTTAATGGTTACAGACATTTCACCACCCTCTTTAAGCACGGATGCTGAAGAAGTGCATGTTAGTGTGGGACCATCGTTGTCATAAACTGTGAGTGGCACAGACACAACACCCCCCGATGCGCCATTGTTGGCATTGCAACTACATGATGCAATCCATACTGCAGCCGAAATGTTATAAACGCGCTCACCATCCACAATGTTATTGTCGATAGGACCCAAATTTAGAGTAACCTCTTCAACACCCTTTTCCATTTTAATCTCTTGATGACCATAGTATATGCCACCATTTGAATCGTCGGATAGTTTAATGGTTACAACCTTGTCGATGTTATCGATTCGTTTGAGTGTAGCTGTTACAGCCAACGGACCTGCTGCCTCAGATACGGCTTTCGGCGTTATGGCTAATTGCAACGTTGGAACATCATTATCTATTAAGAACGTATTGATTGATGCTGAATTATGTTTTGCAGCAGTAACTGTAAATGTTACGATTTCATCAACGTTTGGCACATCATCCTCTAAGGCTTCAACCGTAACATCTACACTTGTTTGACCCGCAGGAATAACGATTGGGGTTGGGATTCGGAAACGAGAAGCCATGTTGCTTGTCATTTTTATCTCAACATCGCTATGCGGTGCTCGCTGTGTGCTTACTTTAAAAAGGATGCTTCCTCCTTCAGTCACTTCTTGGTCGTTGGTTGACAAACTCAATGAAGGATAAGTGTCGTCTTCGATGTGGATGACTGATGCTTTTTCAGGATAACCGTTTCCCGATATTTTAAAATGAACCACAGAGTCATTATCAAGCACTCCATTAGCTGAAACTTGCGCATAGAAATAAGTGCTTGCGTTGCCTTTTTCAATGGTTACTGATTGTGGCAAACTGATGCGACTATCAGCATCACACGCAAGCGTAAAGTTTTCTGCATTTGCAACATCGCCACTTCTTGACAGTTGAAAACGAATTGTTTGGGGACGCGACTCTTCGACACTTGCTTGCTCAGGAGTGAGCAAAAGATACTTTTGTACATTGAGCGTGCTTGTAGTTTCGGCCGTATTGTTATTCTGTAGCCACGATGGTTCGCCAGCATCGCTATTGGGAACGAGCTTTACAACTACCTGGCAGTTTCCATCCATGCCTAAAATAGACGGAAGTTTTATTTCAGCATTCCGACTGACAACTCCTTCTACATTTAATGCCTCATCATGATATAAGGTACCTAATAGTTTTGTGGCACCTTGATTGTTCTTCAAAAAAATTTGCTCACTCCATCCTGCTGTAGTAGGCTGTCCACCGATGTTGGCAACTGTCCAATTTAAACTTATATTTTCTTGGGGAGCTACAACAGTTTCTTTTGCCTTTACTTGACTTACCTCCAAGTCGGGAGATGTGGCAACGCTTACTTTCCCGACACTAAATCCTGTTGCAAGATTAGAACCATCATGAGCTGCAATTACTACATCCGACAATGTAAGCGGATAAACCATTCCTTCTTCAACTGCGTTCGAGGCTGTTAAAGGCACAGACATTATTTGTCCTGTTCTACCTTTTAGGGCTGTATTCTTTGATGAGAATACCATTGCCACATATTTGTTAGAACCTACATTTTTTAAAACAACCGCATGCCCATCCGAACGTTCCGTTAGTGTTGCAGACGATGAGTTAACCGAAATTCCATCGGGCACTGTGAGTGTGAACTGTAAAGCCACAACGTCTGCTGTATTATCCAAATAAATTGGCAAACTAATGGTCTTGCCCTTTGCAACTGTAACATCGGGAATCGTTAGCGTGTTATGCTGTGCTAAAGCTGTTGATAGTCCTACCAACAGTATGCATATAACTAATAAAAGACGTTTATAACTCATAGTTTATTTGTTTTTGAAGATTTTACGCGTTTTACCATCTTGCCTAATGATATTTACTCCATTACTAAGCGTTTCTGTTCTATATCCTGAGACATTGTATATTTCAACGTTATCCATGTCTGAATTTGATGCTTCATTGATGCCTGTTGACATGCTGGCATCAAACTCTACGGATATAGCCTTTGCATTTGCATCAGACAACGATGCTGAAAGCATTTTAATGTGGGTAAACTCACCTATCACAACATCCTCATCATTAGGTATTGTGGTTCCGTTGAGCGAATATGCCACCACATTGCTATTATGCGTTGATTGCTGTAATCCCATTGCCTCAAAATGCCAACGAACATCTCCTCCTGCTTTTAAAGATAGTGAGGCTACAGGGATATTTGAGTTTAGATAGATTTTACCATCTCTCACAAAGATGCGTGCTTGTGCATTTATCGGCTCTTGCCCCCATGCGTTATGCGCATATTGATGTTTTGCCTTGGCAAGACTTTCATTGTTTGAGTTGAGCAAAATATGAACCGTGCATACCACGTCTTGCACATTGATACATGCATCTTTATAAGTATTTGCTGCGGTGAAGTTAAATGGATAATTTCTGTAAGCTCCAAAAGCATACAATATGGTTGCTTGTAGGTCGGTAGCATCAACTCCATTCACAAAATTGGCATCTCCAGGGGAGAACAATAGCTTAATTTTGAAACGACTGCCATCGGTGCTTTCGTTGCTTGTCATGTTCAGAACTTGCAACGTGTCTCCAGTCTCACCATAATACGCATTTTGAGCTGAAACATACGGAATGGAAATTTGATTGTTTGCTATTTGTAATTGCATAGCCCACTCTGATGTGTCATATTTATTGAACGTATCTAAGTCTGCCTTTGTACAAAGCAAATTGATGGTTGTGCTATAACTATGGTTGTTTTTATCATAGAGCAAAATTGTTGGCACCTTGGTGCCTATATCCTCAAGATTTAACTTTGACATATTCAGCTCTACCACTCTGTCCATTTCTTGATGCGAAACGTCCAAATCAATAAGTGTTGCAGGAGGTGCGGGATATAAATCCTCGAACTTATTGTTTGACACATTCAGTGAAGAAAGACTCGAAATGCAATTAGCCAACAAGCCAACATTTCCGCTATATTGGTTATTGCTGATATTCAGTTTTTTCAAATGGCTGAACACCGCTGCATTTTGCATTTTCATTCCAGCTACAGCTGTTGAGAGGTCGCCCTTTAGTTTGTTACCCGATAGGTCTATTTCCTCTATTTTGGGGAATGCTGCTAAAGATGCTGGGAATAGTCCCGACAACCCTTTATGGGCTATTGAAATGCCTACGACATGTCCCTCTCGAATCTTTAATTCTTTAAAACTACCTACGTTTTTAGCTCCCTCAGTCATATTCCAAGGAAGGGTAACGCCCATTTGCTGAAGTTCTGCAAACAAGATGCCTAATGCCTGCCATTCGGCTTCATCCATTCTGTAAATGGAGAAAGTTCCTACAAACTCGGTAGGTTTACCATAATAAAGTGTACCATCGGCAATCTCTGCATACACATCATAATGTCCCTCGTCTTTCGGAGCCTCAGCAAGTGCTGATGAGTCGTTATGCAAGGTGTAAGTGAAAGTTACCTCTCCCACCCCATTATTCGTTACTGCCATAGCTCTATGCGGAACTCCATCATACGACACATCTGCGTTGGGTAATGTAACAGAGTAGAGGTCTGCCCTTAGAGGGGCCTTGTCTATAAAGAAGGTCTTTGTAAGTTCTGATGTATAATTACCTATACCCTTTACGGTAACTATTGCAGTACCTGGGTTTATATTGTCTGTGTAAATAAGTTTATAATCTACGCCCTCTTTTAATGAGGAATAAATAGCATTGGTAAATAAGCATTCAGGAGTATGTTGTTGACCATTATACACCAAACTACTGTCAATAGCTAAGCTAATATCTCCTGTAAGAGGGGCTGGATCAATCTTAAATGTCATTCTTTTCCTACCTATTGTATAAGGAAAGACGCCCTCAACACAAAACGATGCTGTGCCTGCATTTAAATTGTTGGCATATCTACCCGTTGTGAATGCTAAGTCTGCAACATCCGTACACACCACGTCTTGATAGATGGAATCGCCCGTATAGGTTTTATCTACAACACCTGAGTATTGACAGAATGACACGTCTACATATTCTATGGATGGTAACAAAGCAGTGTTGCCAACATTGTCTTTTGTTCTGAAACGAATTACATGCTTCTGACGAGTGGGGTCGAATCTAACTACAATTGTATCGTTGAATGTGCTGCCTGAGGGAATCATCTTGGTTAATGGTTGCCATTCCTCGCTATCTTCAACGGCATACTCAATCACACCATCCAATCCTGCTGGACTTTCGTAAGTTCCCTCTAAAGTTAGCTTATGCGAACGGCTCAAATCGTTCCATCCTTCAGCATCGTCTGGCGTAGCCTCAAATGTTGAATTGGGCTCAAGGTTTACCTCGCCAACACCTATTAGATAAGAAAATACCACCGTTGTGTTCGCTGGAATAGTTCTGTTTTTCCAACACCATCCCATACCACTGTCATACGAGCCGTTTTCTTGCATGTAGTCACTTCCTGAGGCATAGTTCCCCACCATCTGACTCAAATCTCGATTAAGGGAATAATGACCAAACCAGAAATCGCTTATGCTTGTAACGCCAGCCAAACCTGAGCCAAACAACACACAAAGTTGCGCACCATCTCCATCTTTCATCGTTACACCATAAGTGTTACCCATTGTGTCTATTCGTTTTGAGATGGGTGCTCTGTCGTTATTGCCAATCATCACATCGGCATGAGTTCCTAATGACACAAGCACATCCTCATTATTAGCATTGGTAACCGTGTAGCAAATTTTTGCCAACTCTCCTTGCTGTTCTATGGAAGTGTTACAAGTTACATTATTAACAGTCGTACCATTTAAACAATCAACAGAAGTTACTGACTCGTTGTTAACCTGCATCGCAAGGCTATAGCCATAGTTGCTAAAAGTAGACCCATAATACAATCCATTAAAACAACCTTGAATGTCAATAGATGAAGTTGTCTGCTGATAATACAACATGGTGTTTCCCACTTGCGCATAACCTGAAGGAACGTAACTACTTACTGAGTACTTACGAACATCTTTCGGCTTTTTTTGCGCATGGGTAGGAACTGTCATGACAATTCCTAAAGCACATAACAACATTACACATCTTTGAAAACGAATGCGCCCTGTTGCTTTTTTAAAAGTGAAATGTTTCATAGAATTTCATTTTTGTTGATTACATAAAGAATGGTGTTTAGGGGCTATCTCTTTCTTGAGATTACCCAATGTAAAAAACATGCTAAGTAGGTGTTCAATTGAATTGTTTTTTCTTGATTTTGAATACCTACTTAAGAACAAAAGCTATTTCTCTTAAAGTGGGGAGGGACTAAAAATTCGGATAAATTGATTTATGCCCTGCCATAGGGTATGTATTTATATAAGTTAGTGAATAGAAAATATCTGTGACAAATGTACGAAAGTTTTTTGGTTGCACACACTTTTTAGATAAAAAAATGGAGCACTTTGTTGAATTTTTTACAAAATTACTTCAAAAAATGTAACACTTTAAAGTTTTGTTTCAATCGATAAATAACAGAACTTATAAATTCGTTGGTGTATGGAAATCCCTTATACTATATGGTGTACAAAATGTTTTGATTAATGTTGTGTTGTATGAGTTAAAAAAAATCCTGTAAATCTTTCGACTTACAGGACTCTGTGCGGAAAGAGAGGGATTTTATACCACTCTACCATCTTCTGTAACTTGTTGATATTCAAGT
>ERZ1026856.1009-NODE-1009-length-15175-cov-4.730159_pt1 | contig 15175 bp, 13 predicted proteins | sample MGYA00380158_ERZ1026856 | MGnify/ENA primary metagenome ERZ1026856 (study PRJEB33269, sample SAMEA4719794) | human gut metagenome | biome: human-associated habitat; feature: organic feature; material: feces | place: Cameroon | collected 2013-10 ...
TGCGTCGGTGTGCCGATTCTCTGCGTCGCCGCCGCGCTGATAATCTACACCTTTGCAATCGGCACCCCGCTCAAGCGCGTGCTCTATACCCTGTTCTATACCACCAGCGGCGTCATGGGTACGCCTATCCAGGTCTGCGCAAAGTACATCGTTGTGTTCATCATCTTCGGCGCGTTCCTTGAGCGCACCGGCATCGCCGAGTTCTTCATCAAGCTTGCAAATTCCCTCGTCGGCGGCTTCTCCGGCGGCCCCGCCAAGGTCGCGGTCATCTCCTCCGCGCTCTGCGGCATGGTCTCCGGCTCTTCCGTCGGCAACACCGTCACCACCGGCTCCGTCACCATCCCCATGATGAAAAAGACCGGCTACAAGCCGGAGTTCGCCGGGGCCGTCGAGGCCGCCGCCTCCACCGGCGGGCAGATAATGCCGCCGATCATGGGCGCCGCCGCGTTCCTGATGGTGGACTTCTTGGGCATGCGCTACAGTCAGATCGCCGTGCGCGCCATCATCCCCGCGGTGCTGTACTTCACCGGCATTTTCATCGCCGTCCACCTCGAGGCAAAGCGCCTCGGCCTCAAGGGTATCCCCCGGAGCGAGCTGCCCCCGGTGCGTCCCATGCTCAAAAAGCTCTACCTCCTCGCGCCGCTGGTGGTGCTGGTGGTGCTGGTGTCCTACAACGTGTTCTCCATGGCGCTCTCGGCCGTTATCGCGATACTCGTCACCGAGGCGGTCAGCGCCTTTGACAAGGACCACCGGATCGGGCTTAAAAAGAATCTCGACTGTCTCGCCGCCGGCGGCCGGGGGTGCATAGCCGTCGCCGTTGCCTGCTGTATCGCGGGTATCGTCGCGGGGTGCCTCACCATGACCGGCCTTGCGAACCAGATCTTCGCGGCCATCCTCGCCATCTCCGGCAAGACCAAGTTCGTCGCGCTCTTCCTCACCATGATCTGCTGCATCATCCTCGGCATGGGCGTCCCCACCACCGCGAACTACTGCATTATGGCCACGACCTGCGCCCCCATACTCATTAAAATGGGCATACCCGCCGTGGCCGCGCATTTCTTCGTGTTCTATTTCGGTATCGTGGCGGACATCCCCCCGCCGGTGGCGCTCGCGGCCTACGCCGGCTCCGCCATCGCGAAGTCCGACCCCATGAAGACCGGCGTGAACGCCACAAAGCTCGCCATCGCCGCCTTCATCATCCCCTACATCCTTGCCTACAACCCGGCGATGGTGCTGGTCGACACGACCGCGTTCGAGATCGTGCAGATCATCATCACCTCGCTCCTCGGCATGTTCGGCGTGGCCGCCGCGCTCAACGGCTTCCTGTTCCGTCCGATAAGCTGGCCGCTGCGTCTGCTCATCTGCGCGGGCGGACTGCTGATGATAATCCCCGGCACGCTCACGGACGTCGCCGGCGTGGTGCTGGTCGCCGCCGTCGTGGCCTATCAGAAATGGGCAAAGACCCCCGCCGCGCAGAGCGCGTAAGCACGGGAATATAAAGGTATACAACGGCGCCGGTCAAAAATGACCGGCGCCGGTTTTTTCATATGCTGTCATATCCCGCGGTCGTTTTTGCGGATACGGTTGCGTTCGAGTTTTACAATGCTCTCGTCGTAGCTGCGGTTCACGAGCGCGGTGAAGAGGATGTCGATTATATTCAGCTGCGCCGTGCGCGAGGACATCGCCCCGCTGCGGTAGACCTCCTCCATCGCCACCGCGTACAGCCTGCATGTGGCGAGCTGTGCGAGCGGCGAATTATCAAAGCGGGTGATGGCGATGATCGGCACTCCGTTCGCGCTCAGCTGATTCGCGCAGGTGAGCATTTCCTCGGTGCTGCCCGAGTAGCTTATGATGAGCGCGACGTCCTGCGGCTCCGCGTTGCGGGCAAAGAGTATCTGGGAGTGTATGTCGCTGCTGCACGCGCAGGGCCTCCCCAGCCGGAGAAATTTGAGATAGGCGTCCTGAGCCACTATCTGCGACGCGCCGAGACCGAAAAGGTATATCGTCCGGCTCCTCTCCAAAAGGTCGACGGCGGCGAGGAGCGCGTCCTCCTCCAGTATGCGCATGGTGTCCTCCAGCGAGGCGATGGTGTGGTAGGTCACCTTCTCCACTATCTCCTCGAGGCCGCCCGCACGCCGGATGTGGGTCTCGGCCTCGTCCTGGTTCTGCCGGCGCACCGCCAGCTCGTACAGGAGCGAGCTTTGCAGCTCACGGTAGCCCTCGAAGCCCAGCTTGCGGCACAGGCGGACGATGGTGGAGGCGGAGCTGAACGAAACCGCCGCCAGCTCGTGGATATTCATGCGCGAGGCCTCCTCCGGGCTGCGGGTGATGTAGTCCAGCACGCCCTTTTCCGCGCCGCTCGCGCCCGAGGCATACTGCCGTATGCGTATCAGAACGTTCTTCATTTCCGTCCTCCGGAGCGGATGAAATTTTGTTTCACCTGGTCGTTTTTCTCAAGAAACAGTGTAGTCAATACGCGTTCAAAAGTCAATAAAGGTAAAAGCAACATTGTCTACTTGCACAAAATTTATGGCATTATATTATCGAAAACGCCGAAATAGCGTGTCACATTTTGCGGATCATTTCATGTAATTGGTCATTTTCACAAAAACCGCTTCAATACTTGAAAAATAATTTCATGTAAACGGCAGACCATTGACACCTCAGTTTCATTATAGTAAAATATGTCCAAAGAATTGCGGCAGGGGCCGCAGTTCACTTTTCAAATCAAGAAAGGAACGACACAATGAAAAAGCTTATAGCAATGCTTCTGGCTGTGGTCATGGTGTTCGCACTGTGCGCCTGCGGCGCAAAGCCCGCAGAGCAGCCCGAGACCCCCGCAGAGCAGCCTGCCGAGACTCCCGCAGAGGAAGTCAAGGAAGCCGCTCCCGATACCATCACCGTCATGGTGCCTCCCGTCACCAACGGCTACGGCGACATGATCAGAGCATGGGCCGAGGAGTGGAAGGTCGATCACCCCAACATCACCGTCGAAGTGATCGAGACCTCCTGGGACGACCATAACTCCAAGCTCTCCACCATGGCTCTCGCCGGCGAAGCTCCCGACATCTCCGAGATCGCCTACTCCGCTCTCGGCTCCTACGTCGAGATGGGCGTCACCGTCGACATCTCCAAGTACGTCGACCTCTCCGACTACGATGACAACGCCGTCGGCTACATGACCCTTGAGGACACCGTTTACGGTCTGCCTCTCTACGTCACCATCCAGGCTCTCGGCGGCAACAAGGCCATGCTTGAGGAAGCCGGCGTTGACGTCGCGAAGGTCCAGTCCGAGGGTTGGACCTACGAGGAGTTCCTTGCCGCCATCCAGGCCGGCACCAAGGACGGCACCTTCGGCTTCGTTTTCGCGAACCAGGGCGTCACCACCTCTGACTTCATCAACATATTCGGCGGCGCGGCCGGTCTGACCAACGCGTTCACCGACGATCTCAAGTACGCGTTCACCTCTCAGAACATGCTCAACCTCCTCAACGCCATCAGCGAGATCATCTCCTCCGGCGCTATGCCCAACTACACCGTTGCGGCCGGCGACCGTCTGAAGATGCTCCAGAAGGGCGAGACCATGGTCACCGGTAAGGCAATGCCTCTCTTCGAGAACAACTGCCGCACCAGCTCCGAGGCCGCAAAGGCCGGCCCCACCGAGGAAGGCTTCATCGAGATGGAATACGTGTTCCTGCCCGTTCCCCACATGGAAGGCGTTGCGCCCGCGTGCTACGGCCAGGTCGACGGCCTGCTGCCCTTCATGAACAGCAACAGCACCGAGGAACACCTTCAGAACGTCTGCGACTTCATGAACTTCCTCTGCTCCGGCGAGCGTGTTGCCGCTCTTGACAACACCCTGCTCCTGCCCTGCGTCAGCGAGACCGGCCGCGAGGCCCAGAAGAGCGCTGAGCTCGTGCAGTCCGAGGGCAACGCCACCGCAGCCGCATACGGCATTTCCCTGGTCGTCACTCCTCCCGCAGGCATCACCGCTGAGCAGTCCTCCAACGCTTCCCAGATCATGAACGAGGTCATCGTACCCAAGCTCGAGGCTCTCATAGCCGGCGAGGCCACCGCAGAGGAAGTCTATCAGGCTATCTGCGAGGCAGCCTTCGGCGTGTTCGGCGAAGAGAACTGCGAGACCGGTCTGATCGCCTGATCGCCCACCTGCTGAACAAGCATAGCATCTGATTTGGCGGGCCTGCTTTATTAGGCAGGCCCGCTTTTTGGTCAGGGTATATCCGAGGGCGTCCGCCGGGGCGCCCCGGGATATGCCGCAGAAAACAGAAACGGAGAATGTGTCATGAGTCCAGAAGCTTACCCGACCCTGAGAAAAAAGAGATTCCGCTTTACACAGGACGACGCGGCGGGCTACCTCTTCATCTTTTTTGCCGTAGCCGTCTACGCCGTGTTCACGATCTACCCGCTCATATCCGCCGTCATCACCAGCTTTCAGAAGTACAAGCCCTTCGGCTCGGAGTGGGTGGCGTGGAAGAACTACAAGGACACGCTGCACAACGAGCTGTTCTGGAAGGCGCTGAAGAACACGGCGGTATACACCGTTGTGACCATCCCTCTCTCGCTCCTGATTGCGTTCTGCATAGCGATACTCATCGTGCCGTTCAGGAAAAGGACACAGTCGCTCTTCAAGTCCATCTACTATATCCCCGCCGTGGCCTCGGGCGTGGCGCTGAGCGTGGTGTGGCTGTGGATATATAACTCCTCCCCCGCCGGCCTCGCGAACCAGATAATCGGCCTCTTCGGCGCGGACTCGCTCAACTGGCTGGCCTCCAGCAAGACCGCCATGCTCTCGCTCATCATCATGGCGCTCCTGAGCGGTCAGGGGCAGAACGTCATCATCTACATAGCCGCGCTCCTCTCCATCGACAACTCCTATTTCGAGGCGGCGGAGATAGACGGGGCGACCTTCATGCAGAAGGTGCGCTTCATCGTCTGGCCGCTGTGCAAGCCGACCACCCTCTTCCTGCTGGTCACGGGCATTATCGGCTCGTTCCAGGTGTTCATGAACTCCTACATGATGACCGGCGGCGGCCCGGACAACAACACCACCATGGTGGGACTCCTCATCTTCAATAACGCCTTTGTCTACGGCAAGTACGGCATAGCCTGCGCCCAGGCCGTGCTGCTGACGATAATCATCGCACTTCTCACCGCTGTGCAGTTCAAGATCAGCGGCGACGACGTGGAATACTGAGAAAGGGGGCAGCAGGATGTCTACAGGTCTATACTCCCAGCACCTTGACAGGCCCCATGTGGCAAAAATACGCAATATCCTTATCGCCGTGCTGCTGATATTCTTCGGGATAGTGGTGCTTTTCCCGCTGGTATACATGGCGGCGTGGTCGTTCGGCCCCGCGGTGGAGGTGTCCTCGAACGCCTATAACATCATCCCCTCCTCGTGGTCGCTGGATTCCTACCGCTCCTTCTTCGCGTTCAGCCCGTATTCATGGCGCTGGATACTCAACAGCTTTATCGTCGCGGTCTGCACGGTGGTCCTTAACGTGGTCTTTGCCGGGATGGCGGGCTACGCCTTCTCGAAGATCGACTTCAAGGGCAGCAAAACGCTCTTTTTCATCATCCTCCTCGGCATGATGATCCCCTATCAGGTCACGCAGGTCCCGCTCTACATACTCATCGTCAACAAGTTCAAGATGACCAACACCTACGCCGCGCTGATACTGCCCGGCTGCTGCACGGCGTACAACATCTTCCTCGCCAAGCAGTTCTTCTCCGGCATACCCACGGCGCTCATCGAAAACGCCAAGGTCGAGGGCGCGAGCCAGTTCCGCATTTTCCGCAGCATAATCATCCCTCTGAGCAAGACCATCCTCGCCGTCATGGCCATAAACACCTTCATGGCGACGTGGAACACCTTCTTCTGGCCGTTCCTCGTGACCAGCAAGGACTATATGTACACCATCCAGGTCGGTCTCAAGACCTTCAAGTTCGCAAACGGCACCCTCTTCTCCCCCATGATGGCGGGCGCGGTGGTGTCGTCGCTGCCGATGTTCATCCTGTTCTTCTCGCTGCAGAAATACTTCCTTGAGGGCGTCACCATCGGCGCCGTCAAGGGCTGAGGAGGCGCGCCTTGATCCGCACATACCGCCCGGAGGATAAGCCCGCGCTCCTCCGGCTGTGGAACGGCGCGGGGGCAAAGCTCGGCTACGCGCCGCAGGATGCGGAGGGCCTTGACGCCATACTCACCGCCCACCCGTTCTTCATGCCGGAGCATACCTTCGTTCTGGAAGAGGGCGGGCAGGTCCGCGGCTTTGTGAACGGCTGCACCGGCGCGGGAATACCGCGCGGGGAGTACCGCGGCTACATGAGCTGCCTCATTCTCGACGGCGAAGCGGACACGGACAAAAACACCGCCCTGCTCCTTGCCGCGCTGGAGGAGTCCTTCCGCGAAAAGGGCCGGGCGGAGATAGCCGTCACCTGCTTTGACCCCATACGGCTCCCGTGGATCATCCCCGGCACGGACGGCTGCCAGCACAACAACATGCCCGGCGTCGCGAAGGACATCCCCCTTTACTCCCGCATGCTCTCCCTCGGCTATACCGAGGCCGGGACCGAGCAGGCCATGTACTTCGACCTGAGCGGTTATTCCGTACCTGCGGAGATACTGGAAAAGGAGCGCAGGATGGCCGCGGAGGGCTACTTCGTCGACTGGTACAGGGAGGGCGTCCACGAGGGAGTGGAGGAAATGGTCGCGGCGCTCGATAACCCGCTCTGGAGCGCGGAGATACCCCACGCGGCTCACAGCGGCATGAAGCTCCTTGTGGGACTCAAGGGGAACACAGTCGCGGGCTTCACCGGCCCGGTCTACCCCCAGCCCACCGGCCGGGGATACTTCGCCGGTATCGCCGTCGCGCCGGAGTACGAGAACCACGGTCTCGGAAAGCTGCTGTTCTACCGGCTCTGCGGGGCCGAGAGGGACTGCGGCGCGCGCTATATGTCCCTTTTCACCGGCATAAACAACCATGCCGCCAACATCTATCGAAAGGCCGGCTTTGAGACGCGGCGCTATTTCGCCGTGATGATCAAGGCGCTGTGATATGAAATACGAACGTATACTTGCCGTCGGCGGGCATATCGGAGACGCCGAGCTGACCTGCGGCGGCGTCCTCGCCACCTGTGCCGCGGCGGGCGGACACATCGCGACTCTGGCGCTCACCGCCGGGGAGCGCGGCAATCCCCCCGGAATGAGCGCGGCGGAGTACCGCGTGCAGAAGCTCCGCGAGGCGGAGGAGTTCGCCGCCATGCTCTCCGGCCGCTCCTATGTGCTGGACTACCCGGACGGGGAGCTGCCCTTTGACAAGGAGGCCGCGCTGAGGATAACCGATATCATCCGCGCGGAAAAGCCCGATCTCATCCTCACCCACCACGAGACGAGCATGCACCGCGACCACGCCTGCTGCAGCCGTCTTGTGCGCGAGGCTTGGTTCCTTGCCTCCCTCCGCGGTCTTGAACGGGAGGCTCCCGCCTGCTTCGCGCCGCTGCGCTTCGCGGAAAACTGGGAGGATGCCGCCGGCTTCCAGCCCTATGAGTATATCGAGGTCAGCGAGGAGGGCTTTGCCCTCTGGCAGAGGGCCGTCGTCACGCACTGGTTCGTCACCGGAAGCACCAGCTTCCCCTATTTTGAATATTACTCCCATCTCAAGCGCCTGCGGGGCATCGAGGCACGCAAAGCCTATGCCGAGGCCTACATGCGCCTGCCGGAGGAGAGGCGGGTAATCACTTCTCTCTGATAAACGGAGGAGAACGCACTATGGATTGGAATCAGATCAAAACCGAGGAGCGCAACGCCCTCACCCGGAACATCGACACGCTCGACACCGTGGACATGCTCCGCGTCATCAACAGCGAGGACAAAAAGGTCGCCTTCGCCGTGGAAAAGGAGCTTGACCACATCGCGCAGGCGGTCGACCTCATATACGAGCGGCTGCGTCAGGGCGGGCGGCTGGTGTACATCGGCTGCGGCACGTCCGGGCGGCTCGGCATACTCGACGCCGTGGAGTGTCCGCCGACCTTCTCCACCGACCCCGAGCAGGTCGTCGGCATTATCGCGGGCGGCTACAACGCCATCTTCCGGGCCGTCGAGGGCGCGGAGGACAGCCGCGAGCTGGGGCGCGAGGATCTTGAAAAAATAAACTTCTGCGCAAAGGACGTGCTGGTCGGCATAGCCGCCTCCGGCAGGACGCCCTATGTGCTGGGCGCGATGGAATACGCCCGCGAGACGGGCGCGAACACCGTGGGCGTCACCTGCTGCCCCGGCTCCGACGTGGAGAAAGCAGCGGACATCGCCATCACTCCCGTCCCCGGCCCCGAGGTCGTCACCGGCTCCACCCGCATGAAGAGCGGCACCGCGCAGAAGATGGTGCTCAACATGCTCTCCACCGGCACGATGATAAAGCTCGGCAAGGTCTACGGCAATCTGATGGTGGACGTCAAGCCCTCCAATGAAAAGCTCGTCCGCCGCTGTGTGCGCATAGTGCGCGAGGCCGCCGGCGTCTCCGAGGAGGAGGCCGTAAGGCTCCTCGAGCAATGCTCCTACAGTCCAAAGACCGCCATCGTCATGGCGCTCTGCGGCGTCGGCGAGCGTGAGGCGCGGGAGCTTCTGGACAGAAACGACGGCCGTATCTCCGGTGCGGTCGGAAAGGAGCGCTGATATGGCGTTTCTCCGCTGTGACTATCATTCGACGCTCCTTGATATGAGTACCTCGTTCATCGCCTCCCTGCCCGACTCCGTCGACCTTGACAAGGCACCTGTGCTGTATCTCCTGCACGGGCTGTCGGACAACTGCACGGGCTGGAGCCGCTACACCCGCGTCGACCGCTACGCCTATGACCATCAGGTCGCGGTCATCATGCCGGAGGTGCAGCGAAGCTTCTACACCGACATGGCGATGGGCATGGAATATTTCTCCTACATAACCGAGGAGCTGCCCGCCTTCTGCCGTCACACCTTCGGGCTGAGCCGGGAGCGGGAGCTAAATTACGTCGCGGGGCTTTCCATGGGCGGCTACGGCGCGCTCAAGTGCGCGCTTAAAAGGCCGGAAAGCTACGCCGCGTGCGCAGCGTTTTCCTCCGTGACCGACTACCCCGGGCGCGCGGCTCGCGCCGACGAGCGGGAGCGGCGCGAGATAAGGGCCATCGTCGGCCCCGACGGCATGGTCCCCGAGGACGAGGATCTCTTCGCCCTCCTCAAAAAGGCCGACGCCTCCGCCCTGCCTGAATTTTACATGACCTGCGGCGAGCAGGACGCGCTGTATGACGAAAACGTCCGCTTCGCCCGCGCGCTCGAGGAAAAGGGCGCGAGGCTCCGCTTTGATCACTGGGAGGGTACTCACAGCTGGGAGCTGTGGGACCGCTCGGTAAAGCAGACCATGGAGCTTTTCTTCGAAAACAGAAGATGAAAGGACAGTTGCTTATGCACCCTTTGTGCGGTTTGTGGGAAAAGGAGTCCCGGCTCGTGATAGGACTCATGTCCGGGACCTCGGTGGACGCCGTTGACGCGGCGCTCGTGAGGATCCACGGGTACGGACAGACCACACGGGTGGAGCAGCTGTCCTTTATTTCCGTCCCCTTCCCTCCGGAGGTCAGAGCGCGGATACTGTCCGCGGCCGGCGGCGAGCCGCTCACCGCGGGCGAGCTGTGCCGCCTTAAGACCCTCCTCGGCATACTCTATGCCGACGCGTGCGAGGCGCTGTGCGCTCACGCCGGGGTGAAAAAGGAGGACATCGATCTCATCGGCAGCCACGGCCAGACCATCTGGCACGAGCCGAGGCCGTCGGAATATCTCGGCCACACGTTTGCCTCCACCCTTCAGATCGGCGAGGAGGCGGAGATAGCCCAGCGCATGGGCTGCGTGGTGGCGGGGGATTTCCGCGTCCGCGACGTGGCGGCCGGCGGACAGGGCGCGCCGCTCGTGCCGTATACGGAGTACCTGCTCTTTCGCGACGAGGAACACGCCGTCGCGCTTCAGAATATCGGCGGTATCGGCAACATCACCGTCATACCGCCCCACGCCCGGCTCGCGGACACCGTGGCCTTTGACACCGGGCCGGGAAACATGGTGATGGACGCGCTGGTCTCCGAAATGACCGGTGGTCGGCAGACCTACGACGACGAGGGGCGGCTCGCGGCCTCAGGCGAGATAAACCGCCGGCTCCTCGACTGGATGCTGGAGGACGAGTATCTCTCCCGCCCGCTCCCCAAGACCACCGGGCGCGAGCTGTACGGCAGGGCGTATGTCGCGGCGCTGCGTGAAAAGGCCGCGGCCCTGCACGTTTCCGACCTTGACCTGCTCGCCACGGCCAACGCCTTTACCGCCATGAGCATAGCCGTCGGGATCGACAGCTTCTCCCCCGTGTACCCGGAGCGGCTCATCGTGGGCGGCGGCGGGAGCCACAATCTGACGCTGCTTGAAAACCTGCGCCTCGCCCTGCCCGGCTGCCGGGTCATGACCGGGGAGGAGGCCGGCTATTCCAGCGACGCCAAGGAGGCCGTAGCCTTCGCCGTGCTGGCGAACGAGACGCTTTTCCACCAATGCAACAACGCCCCCGCCGTCACCGGCGCGGCCCCCGTGGTCATGGGCAAGCTGAGCTTTTAGGAGCGGCTATGATAAAACTTGGGATCGACCGGATAGACGAATATCTTCCGCTGCTCTCGGACGGGCGCGTGGCGCTGCTCACCTCCGTCACGGGGCGCAGCAGCGATAACGTCTCCACCGTGGACATACTGCGCGGCCGCTGCGCCCTCACGGCGCTGCTCGCCCCGGAGCATGGCATACGCGGCGACTATCACGACGGGCGCGACGTCGCCGACGAGACGGACGCCGCCACATCTCTGCCCGTATACAGTCTCTATTCCACGGCGGACAAGCACCTCACGCCGGAAATGCTGGATAAGTTCGACATCCTGGTGTATGATATTCAGGACGTGGGACTGCGCTTTTATACCTTTATTTCCACGCTCTATAACGTCATGCACGACTGCGCCGCGGGCGGCAAGCGCGTGGTCGTCCTCGACCGGCCCGACCCGTTGGGCGGCGAGATCGTGGAGGGCGGCATTCTCCGGCCGCGCTACCGGAGCTTTGTCGGCTGCTGTGAGATACCGGTACGCTATGCCCTCACCGTGGGCGAGTTTGCCCGGATGATAAACGAGAAGGAGCATATCGGCTGCGACCTCGCGGTCGTTCCGCTGGACGGCTGGCACAGAGAGCAGTTCACGCAATGGGGCAGGATATGGCACATGCCGAGCCTCGCCCTGTCCACCTACGAGGCGACGGTCCTGTACGCCGGGACCTGCATTTTCGAGGGTACGGCCCTTTCCGAGGGGCGCGGCACCTCCGCCCCCATGCGCATTATCGGCGCGCCCGGCGTGGACGGGGAGAAAATGCTGCGGGAATTTCACGCACGGAAGCTCCCCGGCGCGGAGGCCACCCCCGTATACTTCGATCCCACCGCCTCCAAGCACAGGGGCGAGGTCTGCGGCGGTCTCATGCTCCATGTGACCGATTACGAGACGATACGCCCCGTGGCGCTGGGCGTGGAGCTGCTGGACATCTTCCGCACGCTCTACCCGGAGCAGTCCGTCTTCAACCCGCCGTATAACCCCGGCGGACGGCGCGGCATAGAGCTGCTGACCGGGCGCGGCGACTTCGTCAACGGCTTTGACAAGGATAAGATCCTGTCCGACTACGCGCGGGAGAGCGAGAGCTTTCGCCGCGAAATGGCCGTATATCATATGTACTGAGGGTGGTATCATGAAAGAAAACATGAGCTTTCGCGAAATGCTGGGTCAGCGTCTCTTCATCAGCGTAGAGGGTACGGAGATCACCGACGAGCTGCGCATGCTGATCACGGAGTATAAATGCGGCAACATCGTGCTTTTCCAGCCGAATATCGTTAGCTTCGAGCAGACCAAGCGTCTCTGCCGCGAGATACAGGAGCTGGTGACGCGCGAGCTGGGCGAGAGCGCGCTCATCGCCATCGACCAGGAGGGCGGCGGTGTGACGCGCCTGAGCGAGGACTTCGTGAACGTCCCCGGCGCGATGGCTCTGGCCGCGACAGGCGACGGGCAGGCGGTGTACGACGCCTCCGCCGTCACCGCGCATGAGCTTCGCGCGGCGGGAGTGAACTTCAACTTCGCGCCCGTGGCGGACATAAGCTGCGACCCGGACAACCCGGTCATCGGCGTGAGGAGCTTCGGCGAAACGCCCGAGGCGGTGTCGCGCTATGCCGTGAGGGCGTATCAGGGCTTTGAGGACGGACATATCGCCTCCTCGGCCAAGCACTTCCCCGGCCACGGCGACACGCACACCGACTCCCATCTCTCGCTCCCCAGCATAGACAAAACGCTCGAGGAGCTGGAGAGCTTCGAGTTCCGGCCCTTTGAGGCGCTCATCCGCGCGGGCTGCCCCGCGGTAATGACCGCGCACATCGTCTATCCGCAGATAGAAAAGAAAATGATCCCCGCCACCATGTCGCGCCTGTTCCTCACGGACATACTGCGCGGACGGATGGGCTTTGACGGTCTCATCCTCACCGACAGTCTCGAGATGAACGCCATCCGCCGCGTCTACGGCGCGGGCAGGGGCGCCGTGGCCGCGATACAGGCCGGGTGCGACATGCTGCTCACCGGCAAGGGCGCGGAGATAATCATTGAGGAGATAAACGCCGTGGAGGCCGCCACCGCGCGCGGCGAGATCGACATGGACGAGATGTCCGCCTCCCTCCGCAGGATCGAGGCGTGCAAGCGCAGATACTGCCTGCCGCCCGAGGGCGAAGCGGGCAGCGCCGCCGAGCGCACGCTGTCAGACGGCCTGCGCCGCCGCAGCATGACGCTCGTCTCCGGGAAGATACCCGCGCTGGGCGAGTCGCCGCTGTTCGTCGGGCCGGAGGATTACCGTCTCGCGCTGGTGTCGAACGAGGTCGGGCTTGAGCAGAGCTTTCCGCAGTTCATGGCGGGGCGCTTCGGAGGCCGTGAGATCACCACCGGCAACAGCATAAGCGACACCCTCATAGCCGAGGCCGCCGAGGCGGCGCGTGGCGCGAGCTGCGTCGTCGCGAGCCTCTATAACGCCCACGTTTTCCGCGACCAGCTCCGGCTCTTCGACGCCGTGAGGAGTGCCGCAGAGGAGAGCGGCGTCCCCGTCGTGGCCGTGTGCCTGAGGAATCCCACCGATCTTGAATATGCCGAGGGCTGCGCCGCGCGGATCGAGGCGTGGGACTATTCCCGCGCGAGCCTTGAAATCACGGCGGAGCTGCTGTCGGGCGAGCTTGTCCCCACGGGACGCCTGCCCGTAACGCTGAGGAGCAGAGCATGAATTTTTACGCCGGTGTGGACGGCGGCGGAACGAAAACCGCCGTGCTGTGCATGAACGAGAGGGGCGAAACTACGGCGCGCGCCGCCTTCGGCCCCTTCAACATCACGAGCGTCGGCCGCGAGGGCCTGCGCCGCGTGATGGATGAAATACTTGGATTTATCTGCGCTCAGGGAAGCTGCCTGCGCCTGTGCATAGGCGCGGCGGGCGCCGGCAGCGCCGCCCTCGGCAGGGAGGTCGCCGCCGTCATGGCAGACTACCCCCACATCCCCTATGAGCTGGTAGGCGACTACGAGGTCGCCCGCTGCGGCGCACTCGGCGGCAGGCCGGGCGTCGCGCTCGTGGCGGGGACGGGTTCCGTATGCTCCGGCGTGAACGCCGCCGGGGAAACGCTCCGCGTGGGCGGCTGGGGCCACCTCATCGGCGACGGCGGCAGCGGCTACGCCCTTGGGCGGGACGCTCTGCGGGAGCTGACGCTCTCGCTGGACGGAATGGCCGAAAAGGGCCTGCTCTGCCGTCTTTTGGAGGAAAAATTTTCTCTTACGAGCCGCGCGGCGATAGTCGAGCGCGCCTACGGCATGGATAAGAGCGCCACAGCCGCGCTCGCCGCGTGCGTGCTTCGCGCGGCGGACGAGGGGGACGCAGCCGCGCGGCGCATACTGCGTGATAACGCGCGCGAGCTTGCCGCCCTTGTAAGGGCAACTGCACTGCCGCTCGGGCTCACCGCGCCAGATACCGCGCTTTTGGGCGGGCTTATGAAGATCGGCAGCTCCTACCGCCGAGCGGTGACGGAAGAGATATCCCGCGCGCTCCCCGGCGCGCGCTGCGTTGAGCCGGCGTTCGGCCCCGATATGGGCGCGGCGCTGATGGCGAGAGAGAGGGCGCGGCATGGCTAAGCTCCCGTTCCGGCTGGATAACGATTCGCGGCTCGGCACCGTGGTGGGCGATCTTCTCACGCTCATGGGGCTGAACATACTCTGGGCCGTGGGGAGCCTGCCCGTCGTCACCGTGGGGGCCGCCACGACCGCGCTCCACAGCGGCATACGGAAATATGTGCAGCGAGAGGACGGCGCACTTAAGGCGTTCGCCGCCTCGTATAAAAAGAATTTCGGCCTCTCGACGCTGGTATGGCTGCCGGTGCTGGCACTCGCGTTCTGTCTCGCGCTGTGCTTTCGCATAGTGTCGTTTTTTGACGGGGCGGCGCGGCTCGTCGGTATCGCGTTTTTCACCGTTCCGGCGCTGCTGCTGGCGATGATCGTGGTCTATGCCTTCCCGATGATCGCGAGATACGAACTCAAGTGGTCGGACGTGATACTAAATTCTGTCATGCTGGCCGCGGCGTATTTCCCGCGCACGCTGTGGATCATCGCGCTCAACGCCCTGCCCGTCGTAATTTTCCTGCTCGCGCCCAGCACCCTCGCGGCGCTGATATTCATATGGGCGCCGGTAGGCGTGTCCGTCACGGCGCTCGCCGTCAGCGGCACGATGGACAAGATCTTTGCCCGTCTGGAGGACGAACATAAATAACGGACATAGGTACCGGGCGGCAGTAGCCGCCCGGTCTTGTTATCCGATAATAAAAAGGCTCCCCCTGCCGCGGTAATGCCCATAGCATGGGAGGAGCAAGCCCCTCCCCTATGGTGGGACAGAGAGCAAAAAAGGCTTCTCCCTCGGGAGAAGACTCCCTCCGGCGGAGGGAGATGTCGGCGAAGCCGACAGAGGGAGGGGTGGAAAGCTGTCGCCGACAGGCGACTGATGAGGGGTAAATACGGCCACCTCATCCACCGCAAGCGGTCCCCCTTCCCCTCAAGGGGAAGGCACCCCCTA